>PJUA01000055.1_pt1 | contig 135927 bp, 130 predicted proteins | sample 1512151 | NCBI WGS metagenome assembly PJUA01 (sample SAMN08177678, study PRJNA422409) | Soil metagenome, whole genome shotgun sequencing project. | isolation source: Soil enriched on filter paper: beechwood xylan treatment | place: USA: Madison | collected 2015-01-15 | reverse complement strand
GGCCTGCGCTGGCGTCCCGCGTCCGGCGACCGCTTCGCCGTGCTCTCCCCGGAGATGTACGGGGAGGTCTTCACGATCAGCGAGATGACGATCGAGGCGCACACGTACCCCACGGGCACGATCCTCGGGTTCAACGGGACGACGGAGTGGGCGCTCGACTCGGTCGCGCAGGAGGACGCGCTGTGGCTGCCACGTGAGGACCAGCTCCGCGACCTGCTCGGCGGGACGTTCCGCAGCCTCGCGCGCTCGACGGACGGGTCGTACCAGGTGCTCGTCGAGCGGCCCGGGCACCCGGAGCAGGTGTTCGGCGCGGAGACCGCGGCGGACGCGTACGGCGAGGCGCTGCTGTCGCTGGTGCACGAGGCGGTCGAGCGCGCGTCCTGACGACGCGACGGCCCCGACGGCCGTCGGGCCTCACCGCCCGGCGACCCGCACGCGCGTCGGCCGGATGACGGGCCGCGGCCCGCCGTGCACGAGCGACACGACCCACGCGACGGCCCAGACGACGACCTGCACGGCGAGCGTCACGAGCGCTGCGGCGGCGAGCAGCGCGTAGAGCCAGCCGAGCGCGAGCAGGGATGCGACGAGCGCGGCGTCACGCCGGGCGATCAGGCAGGCGAGACCCGCCGCGGCCGCGAGGCCGACCCACACGGGCCACGACGCCCCGGCGACGACGCCCCACACGAGCGCCGCCCACCACGCGACGACGAATGCGATCAGCAGGACGCCGACGGCGGTGCGGTGCTCGACGTACCGGCCGACGCCGACCGCCGCCCACATGACGTGCGCGCGCAGCCGGGACACCCCGGTCTCCTCCAGGGCGACGCGGAAGACGTCGTCGATGGTCCGCCGCCGCTCCCACCCCTGCGCGGGCGGGTCGGTGCGGGCCAGCGCGGAGCCGTGGTCGTGCAGGACCGCGGCGCGCGCCTGCCGCCCGAGCGGTGCGATGACGCCCCACACGGGCCACGGCACGGACGCGAGGTCGGTGCGGGTGCCCGCCGGTGCCTCGAACGTCTGCCCGGGCCAGCGGGGGTGCGTGTAGACGACGGTGCGCTCCAGGCGGAATGCGTTCCAGTCGTCCGGGCCCCACTCGCGCAGGTGCAGGCCGTCGAACGGCTCGCCGTCCGGCCCGTGGAACGGCACCGGTCAGCCGTTCTGCTCGTAGGCCGCGCGCAGCAGGGCGCGGAGGTCGTCGTCGACCTGCGAGACGTCGGTCAGGCCGACCTTGTGCGTGGCGGACCCGGGCGTCTTCGCGGGCACGAGCCGCGGGCTGTCGGGCGGCGAGACGAACCGCAGCCCGACGTCGACGCGTTTCGCGGTCGTGGCGGCGACCGCGGCGAACTGGCGGGCGCGGACGAAGGGCACGTACGTGCCGCGGCCCTCCCGCTGCACGGCGTCGCCGAGCGCGATGATCGCGTCCTCGACGGCGTCGTAGATCGGACGGAGCGCGGCGCGGGGGCCCGCGTACTGGCTGTCGACGTACGCGTCGATGCTCGGCCGCTGCCAGCCCGCGGACTCCGCGACGGAGAACCCGATCGCCCACTGGGTGTTCTGCGGGACGCCGTGCACGTCGCGCAGCCACGCGCGGACGGCCTTCTGGTCGAGCGGGTCGAGACCGCTGTCGGTCCGCACGAGGTGGACCCACTCGCCGAGGTCACGACCGGTGCGCGACCGCATCCCCTCGGTGACCGCGGCCATCATGTCCTCGGGCGACGCCATGCCTCCAGGGTAGGCCCGTGGTCACAGCCGCGACGGGCGGACGATCTCGACGAGGTGGCTGAACGGCTCGAAGTCGTCCACGTTCTCGGTCATGACGGCGGCCCCGTGCCGGTGCGCCTGGGCGGCGATGAGCGCGTCCTTGCCGCGGACGCGCGCGCCGGAGACGCGGGCGCGGTGCGCGACGATGCCGTACGAGCGGGTCGAGGCGAGGTCGAACTCGATCCAGTCGAACAGGGCGTCGAGGTCGTGGAGGCGAGCGAGTCGCTCCCCGGCCGCGCGCATCGAGGGCGCGGCATTGACGCCGAACTCGAGCTCGGCCCGCGAGAGCATGCTCGCGCCGTACAGCTCGTCGGGATCGAGACGGTAGAGGTGCAGGTCGATGAGCACGTTCGTGTCGAGCAGGATCACGACCGCGGCTCCCACGGGTCCTCGACGTCCTCGTCGTCGCGGGCGGCGTCGATCTGCGCCTTGAGCAGCGCGGAGTCGTCAGGGGTCGACGGGCGGACGCCGAGCAGGTCGTGGCCCCGGACCCAGCGCGCGGAACGCGTCCGGTCGGCGACCAGGTGCACACCGGTCGGCCTGCCGTGCGTGGTGATCGCGATCGCCTCGTCCGCGGCCAGGACCTCCTGGATGACCGCGTTGGGGTTCTGCTTGAGCTCCCGGGTCCCGACCGTGCGCATGGCGCCAGGGTAGGCCGTGATGTAGACGTGCGTCTACATCACGGCGGTGGGGCACCGCCGGTCGACGGCCCGTCGCGCGGGGCGCGGTCACGGCCCACGGACGGCACCTCGCCGATGACTAGACTCTCCGCCATGTCCTCCCTCTCTCGCGACGAGGTCGCGCGCGTGGCGGGGCTGGCCCGGATCGACCTGACGCCGGCGGAGATCGACCGCCTCGCGGGCGAGCTCGACGTCATCGTCGAGTCGGTCGCGCGCGTGAGCGAGATCGCCACGCCCGACGTGCCGGCCACCAGCCACCCCCTGCCGCTGACCAACGTGTTCCGCCCCGACGTCCCGGTCGCCCCGGTGGACCGTGACGCGGTGCTCGCCGCCGCGCCGGCCGCGCAGGACGGCAAGTTCCTCGTGCCGCAGATCCTGGGGGAGGACGCGTGACCGACTGGACGCGGCTGAGCGCCGCCGCCCTCGCCGAGAAGCTCGCCGCGGGCGAGGTGACGAGCGTCGAGGTGACGCAGGCGCACCTCGACCGGATCGCCGCCGTCGATGGTGCCGTGCACGCGTTCCTGCACGTCAGCGCCGAGCAGGCGCTCGCGACCGCGGCCGACGTCGACGCGCGCCGGGCCGCCGGCGAGGAGCTGCACCCGCTCGCGGGCGTCCCGATCGCCGTCAAGGACGTCGTGGTGACGAAGGGCCTGCCGACGACCGCGGGCTCGAAGATCCTCGAGGGCTGGGTGCCCCCGTACGACGCGACGCTCGTCGAGCGGATCAAGGCCGCGGGCCTGCCGATCCTCGGCAAGACGAACATGGACGAGTTCGCGATGGGCTCCTCGACCGAGCACTCCGCGTACGGCAACACGCACAACCCGTGGGACCTGGACCGGATCCCCGGCGGGTCCGGCGGCGGCTCCGCCGCGGCGGTCGCGGCCTACGAGGCGCCGCTCGCGATCGGCACGGACACGGGCGGCTCGATCCGCCAGCCCGGCGCCGTGACGGGCACGGTCGGCGTGAAGCCGACGTACGGGTCGGTGTCGCGCTACGGCCTCATCGCGATGGCGTCGTCGCTCGACCAGGCCGGTCCGGTGACGCGCACGGTGCTCGACTCGGCGCTGCTGCACGAGCTCATCGGCGGGCACGACCCGCTCGACTCGACGTCGATCCCGGAGCCGCTGCCGGCGCTCGTCGCGGCGGCCCGGCAGGGTGCGGGCGGCGACCTGACGGGCGTGCGTGTCGGGGTCATCCGCGAGCTGCAGGGCGAGGGCTACCAGCCCGGCGTGCTGGCCCGGTTCACCGAGTCGCTCGCTCTGCTGGAGCGGGCGGGCGCGGAGATCGTCGAGGTCTCCTGCCCGCACTTCGAGTACGCGCTCGGCGCGTACTACCTGATCATGCCGAGCGAGGCGTCGAGCAACCTGGCGAAGTTCGACGGCATGCGCTTCGGGCTGCGGGTCGTGCCGGAGGACAACCCGACGGCCGAGCGCGTCATGTCGGCCACGCGCGGGCAGGGCTTCGGCGACGAGGTCAAGCGTCGCGTCATCCTCGGCACGTACGCGCTGTCGGCGGGCTACTACGACGCCTACTACGGCTCGGCGCAGAAGGTCCGCACGCTCATCCAGCGGGACTTCGAGGCGGCGTTCGCGCAGGCCGACGTGCTGGTGTCGCCGACCGCGCCGACCACGGCGTTCAAGCTCGGCGAGAAGCTCGACGACCCGCTGGCGATGTACCTCAACGACGTCGCGACGATCCCCGCGAACCTCGCGGGCGTCCCGGGGCTGTCGGTGCCGAACGGCCTGTCGGACGACGGCCTGCCCGTCGGCTTCCAGGTGCTCGCGCCGGCGAAGGCCGACGACCGGCTGTACCGGGTGGGCGCCGCGCTCGAGGCGCTGCTGGAGCAGGAGTGGGGCGGTCCGCTGCTGGCGCAGGCCCCTGAGCTGGAGGAGACCCGATGACGGCGCTCGTGGACTACGACGAGGCGGTCACGCGCTTCGACCCGGTCATCGGCATCGAGGTGCACGTCGAGCTCGGCACGCGCACCAAGATGTTCGACGGCGCGCCCGCGGGCTTCGGCGAGGAGCCGAACACGTCGGTGACGCCCGTGTCGCTGGGGCTGCCCGGCTCGCTGCCGGTCGTGAACGGCACGGCCGTCGAGTACGCGATCCGCATCGGCCTCGCGCTGAACTGCTCGATCGCGGAGTCCTGCCGGTTCGCGCGGAAGAACTACTTCTACCCGGACGTCCCGAAGAACTTCCAGACGTCGCAGTACGACGAGCCGATCGCGTACGAGGGCTGGGTCGACGTCGAGCTGGAGGACGGGTCGACGTTCCGCGTCGAGATCGAGCGCGCGCACATGGAGGAGGACGCGGGCAAGAACACCCACGTCGGCGGCTCCACGGGCCGCATCCACGGCGCGGAGTACTCGCTGGTCGACTACAACCGGGCGGGCATCCCGCTCGTGGAGATCGTCACCAAGCCGATCACGGGTGCGGGGGAGCGGGCGCCCGAGGTGGCCCGCGCCTACGTGCAGACGCTGCGGGACCTGTTCCGGGCGCTGGGCGTGTCCGAGGCCCGGATGGAGCGCGGCAACGTGCGCGCGGACGTCAACGTGTCGCTGCGGCCCACGCCGGAGTCGGCGTTGGGCACCCGCACGGAGACGAAGAACGTCAACTCGTTCCGCTCGGTCGAGCGGGCGGTGCGGTACGAGATCAGCCGCCAGGCGGCGGTGCTCGACGAGGGCGGCACGATCGTCCAGGAGACCCGGCACTGGCACGAGGACACGGGGTCGACGACGTCGGGCCGCATCAAGTCCGACGCGGAGGACTACCGGTACTTCCCGGAGCCCGACCTGGTGCCGATCGCGCCTGACCGCGCGTGGGTCGAGGAGATCCGTGCCGCGCTGCCCGAGCTCCCGGCGGCCCGTCGCCGCCGGCTGCAGGGGGAGTGGGGCTACGCCGACGCGGAGATGCGCGACGTCGTGAACGCGGGGGCGGTCGAGCTCATCGAGGCGACGGTCGCGGCCGGGGCGTCGCCCGCGGCGGCCCGCAAGTGGTGGATGGGCGAGCTCGCCCGCACCGCGAAGCAGCAGGAGGTCGAGCTCGAGGCGCTGCCGATCACGCCCGCGCAGATCGGCGCGCTGCAGAAGCTCGTCGACGACGGCCGGATCAACGACAAGCTCGCGCGCCAGGTGCTCGAGGGCGTCCTGGCCGGCGAGGGCGAGCCGGAGGCCGTCGTGGTCGCGCGTGGCCTGGAGGTCGTCTCCGACGACGGTCCGCTGCTCGCGGCGATCGACGACGCGCTGGCCGCCCAGCCGGACATCGCGGAGAAGATCCGGTCGGGCAACCTCGGTCCGGTCGGCGCGATCATCGGCGCCGTCATGAAGGCGACGCGCGGGCAGGCCGACGCCGGCCGCGTCCGCGAGCTCGTCCTGGAGCGCGTCCAGGCCTGACCGCACGACCCGCGGGGCCGGTCCGGCACAGCCCGGGACCGGCCCCGCGGTCGTTCGCGCGAGCCGTCCGCGTCGACAGCGGGGTCGGTGTGGAAGGTCTGTCGCACCCTGCGCGACAGACCTTCCACACGAACGAGGGCGTGGAGGAAGGCGGCCCGGCGGGGCGGGGACGAAGACGCGCCGGCGGTTCGGGTGTTCGGTCGCGCGCGACGAATCGCTTCGGTGCTGCTCGGCGGCGCGCTGGGCAGCGGCTTTGGTGGTCCCGCGCACGACGTCGTACAGTGCATGCGAAGCGTTTCGATGACGAAAGGTCCGGGGCATGGCGACGATCACCGATGTCGCCCGCGTGGCGGGGGTGTCGATCAGCACCGTCTCCGCCGCGCTCAGCGGCAAGCGGCACGTCGCCCTCGACACCCGGCAGCGCATCGAGGCGGTCGCGAGGAGCCTCGGCTACCACCCGAACGCCGGCGCGCGGATGCTCGCGGGGACGCGCGCGCAGATGATCGCGCTGTCCGCGCCGCTGCACGCCGACACCTCGACGCCCGCCCACATGCGCTTCGTGCTCGGCGTGACGACCGCCGCGCGCACCGCGGGGTACGACACCCTGCTCCTGGTGCAGGACGAGGCCGCCGAGGGGCTCGAGCGCGTGAGCGCCAGCGCTCTCGCCGACGGGCTCGTCGTCATGGACGTCGACGCCGCCGACCGGCGCGCGGACCTCGTGCGCCGCCAGGGTCGCCGTGCGGTGTTCATCGGCATGCCCGACGACACCGACGGCCTCACGTGCGTCGACCTCGACTTCGCGCAGGCCGCCGAGCTGTGCCTGGACCGGCTGGTGGCGGCGGGGCACCGCTGCATCGGCCTGGTCGGCCAGCCGCAGGTGACGTACGAGCGGGGCGTGAACTACGCGCGCCGGTTCCGCGACGCGTTCGTCGCGCACGCCGAGGCGCTCGGCGTGCTGTGCGAGGTCGTCACGCCCGAGCCGGGGCGCGCGGGTGCGGAGGCCGCGCTGCGGCGCCTGCAGCTGCTGCTGCCGGACCTCACCGCGGTGGTGCTCAACGCGAGCGAGCGCACGACGCGGGCGTTCGTGCGGGCGTGCGGCGCGGCCGGCGTCCGGGTGCCGGAGGACCTGTCGATCGTGTCGGCGGGGGCGAGCTTCGACACCAGCGAGGACGAGGTGCCGCTGGACACCGTCCCGCTGCCCGCGGACACGCTCGGCGCGCGCGCCGTCGCGCTGCTCGTGGCGCAGATCGAGGGCGAGGCGGGACCGGGCGTCGAGCTCCTCGCGCCGCAGTACGTCGCGCGCGGATCCGTGGCGGCGCGCACCCCCGCGGCGGGAGCCGCTCAGGACTGAAGGCCCGGTCAGGGCCGGGACGGGTGCCTGACGATCGATATGCGAAGCGCTTCGGGACTCCGAGGCACGAGGGAGGACCGGATGACGCACGAGACGCCGACGCTCGTCTACGGCGGGGACTACAACCCCGACCAGTGGCCGCGCGAGACGTGGGACGAGGACATCCGCCTCATGCGGCAGGCGCACGTCAACCGCGTCACCGTCGGGGTCTTCTCGTGGTCGAGCATCGAGCCGCGCGAGGGCGAGTACGACGTCGAGTGGCTCGACATCATCATGGACAAGCTCGCCGACGCCGGGATCGGGGTCGTCCTGGCGACGCCCACCGCCTCGCCCCCGCCGTGGTTCACGCTGGCCCACCCCGAGGCCCTGCCGGTCCGCGCCGACGGCGTCCGCCTGGTGCACGGCAGCCGCGACACCTACAACCCGGCGGCGCCGGCGTACCGCGAGGCCGCGCTGCGCGTGGCCGACATGCTTGCGAAGCGTTACGCACACCACCCCGCGCTGCGGATGTGGCACGTGCACAACGAGTACGGCACGGTCTCCTACGGCCCGGTCACCGACGAGGCGTTCCGGGGGTGGCTGCGCGAGCGGTACGGCACGCTCGACGCGCTCAACGCCGCCTGGTGGACGGCCTTCTGGTCGCAGGGCTACGGCGCGTGGGAGGAGATCCTCGCGCCGCAGGCCACCCAGTACCTGCCGAACCCGGGCCAGGTGCTCGACTTCAAGCGGTTCTCCGCCGACGTCCTGCGCGACGCGCTGCGCGAGCAGGTCGCGGTCGTGCGGGCCGCCAACCCGGCGATCCCGGTCACGACCAACTTCATGCTCCCCACCTGGCACCACTACGACGAGTGGGACCTCGCGGCGGAGATCGACGAGGTGTCGATCGACCACTACCCGAGCGCGCGCGACGTCGAGGGCGAGGTGCACACCGCGTTCGGCGCGGACCTCGCCCGGTCGTTCAACGGCGGCCGCCCGTGGACGCTCATGGAGCAGGCCACGAGCACCGTCTACGACTACGCCGCGGGCCGGATCTACGCCAAGGCGCCCGGCGTGCTGGAGCGTCAGACACTGCAGTACGTCGCGCGCGGGTCGACCGGCAGCCTGTTCTTCCAGTGGCGCAACGGGCGCGGCGGCGCCGAGCTGTTCCACTCGCCGATGGTGCCGCACACGGGTCCGGACTCCCGGGTGTTCCGCGAGATCGTCGACCTGGGCGCCACGCTGGCCCGCCTGGGCGAGCTCGCCGAGCCGCCCGCCGACGGCGGTCCCGTCAACCGGAACCGGGTCGCGTTCGTCTGGGACTCGACCGCCTGGTGGTCCGCCGAGACGCGCGCGATGCCGACGACCGACCTGTCCTTCCTCGACGCGGTGCGCGCGACGCACCGGGCGCTGTGGTGGGAGGGCATCGGCGCCGACGCCGTCCGGCTCGGCGACGACCTGTCCCGCTACGACGTCGTCCTCGTGCCGAGCAAGCTCGCGGTGAGCGACACCGAGGCGGCGGCCCTCACGCGGTTCGTCGAGGCCGGCGGCACCGCGGTGACCTGGTACTTCGCCGGGTCGACCGACGAGCACCTGCGCGTGCGGCCCGGTTCCTTCAGCGGCGCGTTCGCCGACCTGCTCGGCATCCGCGTCGAGGAGCTGTTCCCGCTCGCCCCCGACGAGACCGTCGCGCTCGACGACGGCACGGTCGGCGACTGCTGGTCGCAGACGGTCCACCTGCGCGGCGCCGAGGCGCTCGTGCGGTTCCGCGGCGGCCACCTCGACGGCGTCCCGGCCGTCACGCGGCACGCGGTCGGCGACGGCGTCGCGTACCACGTCGGCACCCGGCTCGACCCGGCGGCGCTGCGCCGCCTCCTCGCCGACGTCGTCGCCGCGGCGGGCGTCGAGCGCCACCACCCGCAGGCCGGCGACGGCCTCGAGGTCGTCCGCCGCCACGCGGGCGACCGCACCTACCTGGTCGTCGTCAACCACGACGACGCACCTCGCGAGCTCACGCTCACCGGTCACGACCTCCTCGGCGGACGTGACCTGGACGGTCCCGTGACCGTCCCGCCCGGGGGTCACCTCGTCGTCCGCGAGGTCGCGCGATGACGGACCCGACCCCCGGCACCTGCGCAGCGGTCCGCACCCGGCCCGCCGCACCCTCTGAAAGGAAGCGATCCATGGCACGACGCACACGACTCCTCTCCGCGACCGCGGTCGTGGCCGGAGCCTCGCTCGCCCTCGTCGGCTGCTCGTCCGGCACGTCGTCGGACGACACCGCGGGCTCGGGCGACGGCGCCGTCACCCTGCAGTTCTGGGGCTGGGCGACGGGCCTCGAGCAGGCCATCGAGGTCTGGAACGAGGAGAACCCCGACATCCAGGTCGACTTCTTCCGGATGACGGGCGACGACGGCGCGAAGATCCCGGCGGCCATCGACAACGGCACCGCGCCGGACGTCGTGCAGATGTCCGTGCACTCGATCCCGTCGCACGTCATCGCGAACCGCCTCACGGACCTCACCGAGCAGGTCGGCGACCTGGAGGACGAGTTCACGCCGGCGTCGTGGGCGAACGTCACGTTCGACGACAAGACGTACGCGGTGCCGCAGGACTTCGGCCCGAACGCGCTCATGTACCGCACGGACATCTTCGAGCAGTACGGCCTGACGGTCCCCACGACGTGGACCGAGTACCTCGAGACGGCCCGCGCGCTCAAGGCGGCGAACCCGAACGCGTACATCGCGCAGATGTCGCCCAACGAGACCGGCTACTGGATCGCCGACGTCTGGCAGAACGAGGGCACCTGGTTCGGCATCGACGGCGACGCGTGGACCGTCGACGTCGACGACGAGGCGAGCCAGGAGGTCGCCGAGCGCTGGCAGACGCTGCTCGACGAGGACCTGGTCAAGGTCGTCGACATGTGGACGCCGCAGTACTGGGCCGAGGTCAACGCGGGCAACATCGCGACGATCAACTACGCCGCGTGGTTCCCCGCGCTGCTCGAGGCCAACGCGGGCGACCTGGCCGGCAAGTGGGGCGTCGCGCCGAGCCCCGTCGACGAGGCGGGCTCGACGGCCGCCGGTGCCGGTGACTCGTCGGTCGACGTCATCCCGACGGGCACGGAGAACGTCGCGCAGGCGGCGGAGTTCCTCACGTGGCTCAACACCTCGCCCGAGGCGCTCGACATCCTCATCACCGACGGCAGCATGTTCCCCGCCGCGACGACGGGGCTCGCCAGCGAGGCGCTCGCGCAGCCGAACGAGTACTTCGGCGGACAGGTCATCAACGACGTCTTCGTCCAGGCCGCCGAGAACGTCCCGGCCTCGTGGGTCGACGGCCCGGTCTACGACCTGGTCCAGGACAACATCAAGGACGAGTTCGCCAAGGTCGCGAACAAGCAGCAGACGTTCGCCGAGGCACTGGCCGCCACCGCGGCCTACGCCAAGGACCAGCTCGAGTCGCAGGGGCTGAACGTCAAGTGACCACCTCGGCGGCCGTCCCTACGGCCGCCCGCACGTCCCCCCGCCGTCGCCGCGGCGTCGGCGGGGGGCAGCGGCGGGCGCCGTACGCCTTCCTCGCACCCTTCCTCGGGCTGTTCGCGGTGTTCACGCTCGCCCCCATCCTGCTGGCGGTCTACTCCAGCTTCTTCCAGGTCAAGCGCAGCGGCCTCGGCTTCGGCGGCGACAACACGCTGACGTTCGTCGGGTTCGACAACTACGTCCGTGCGATCGGCGACTCGGGCTTCGTCGCCGGGTTCGGCCGGATGCTCGGCTACGGCGTCGTCCAGGTGCCGCTCATGCTCGGCCTGGCGCTCGTCCTCGCGCTGCTGTTCGACTCCGCGGTCGTCCGCTGGAAGCCGTTCTTCCAGCTCAGCGTGTTCCTGCCCTACGCCGTCCCGTCGGTCGTCGCGGCGCTCATCTGGGGCTTCCTCTACCAGCCGCGCGTCAGCCCGATCGTCGAGGGCCTGCACGCGATGGGCGTCCCGGTCGACTTCCTCGCGCCCGGCACGGTGCTGTGGTCGCTCGCGAACGTGGCCGTCTGGTCCGTCACGGGCGTCAACATGGTCATCCTCTTCTCGGCGCTGCAGAGCGTCCCGCGGGAGATCTACGAGGCCGCGCGCATCGACGGCGCGAGCGAGCTCCGCACGGCGCTGTTCATCAAGATCCCGATGATCGCGCCGTCCCTCGTGCTGACCTTCCTGTTCTCGATCATCGGCACGATGCAGCTCTTCAACGAGCCCATGACGATGCGCGCGATCACGTCCAACATCAGCGGCGACTACACGCCGAACATGGCGATCTTCCAGACGACGACGCTCGGCGGCGACGCGAACCTCGGGTCGGCGATGGCCGTCGTCCTGGGCCTCGTGATCTTCGTGCTGTCGCTCGTCGTGCAGAAGGCCACCAACCGGAAGCGAGGTGCGCAGTGAGCGTCGCCACCGCCCCCGTCGTGCCCGTCGTCGCGGCCGCCGCGACCCCGCCGGCCCGGCGCCGCACGACCAGCGAGGGAGAGCGCCCGAGCCTGCGCGCCCGCGTGTTCGGCTGGGTGTTCATGGCGCTCGTCGCCCTGTACTTCCTCGTGCCGATCTACTGGCTCGTCGTCGCGTCGACGAAGTCCACGTCCGACCTGTTCGGCACGCCGGGGTTCACGTTCGCCGAGCTGAACCTGTGGCAGAACGTCGTCGACGTCTCGACGTACAACGACGGCATCTTCTGGCGCTGGATGCTCAACTCGATGGTCTACTCGGGCCTCGGGTCGGTGCTCATGACGCTCATCAGCCTCGCGTCGGGCTACGCGCTCGCGATCTACCGGTTCCGCGGCCGCAGCGCCGTCATCGCGCTGGTCCTCGCGTCGATGCTCGTCCCGCAGACCGTGCTCGCGCAGCCCGTCTACACGCTGCTCGTGGAGATCGGCCTCAACAACACGATGATCGGCGTCCTGCTGCCGACGCTCGCGTACCCGTTCGGCGTGCTGCTCGCGTTCACCTACGCGACGGCGTCCGTGCCGGAGGAGGTCGTCGAGGCGGCGCGCCTCGACGGCGCGGGCGAGGCGCGGATCTTCTTCTCGATCGGCCTGCGGATGCTCTCGACGGGCGCCGTGACGATCCTGCTGTTCGCCTTCATCGCGAGCTGGAACAACTTCATGCTGCCGCTGCTCGTGCTGAGCGACGCCCGCCTGCAGCCCGTGACGGTCGGCCTGTCCGGCTGGAGCCAGGCGGCCATCACCGTGCCCGGCCTGCAGACGCTCGTCGTGGTCGGTGCGCTGATCTCGATCATCCCGATCATCGTGGTGTTCGTCAGCCTGCAGCGGTTCTGGAAGTCCGGGCTGTCCACCGGCGCCGTGAAGATGTGACCCCCCTCGACGACGGGACGACGACATGAAGTTCACCGATGGTTTCTGGCAGGCCCGACCGGGCGTCGAGGTCCTCGCGGCGCGCGAGGCGTACGAGGTGCAGGACACGGGCGACACGCTGCGCGTGCTCGCGCCGACCAAGGAGATCGGCCGCCGGGGCGACACCCTCAACCGGCCGGTCCTCACGGTCACGCTCGACTCGCCCCTGGAGGGCGTGGTCCGGGTGCGGGTGGAGAACCACCGCGGCACCCCGACGCACCCCGGGTTCGACCTGCCCGGCGCGGTCGGCTCGGTCGGCAAGACCGGTGGCGACGTCGAGCGCGCGACGCTGACGACGGGCTCGCTCACCGCGACGGTCCGGCACGGCGCGCCGTTCGACCTGTCGTTCGAGGCCGACGGCGTGCCGCTCACGCGGTCGGGCGCGCAGGGCGTGGCCCGCGCACGCGTGAGCCCCGGCGCGGCCGTGTCCGTCGAGCCCGTGGGGGAGACGGGCGTGTCCCGCGACGGGCGGGTCGACGGTGCGTCCTACCTGGTGGGGCGGCTCGGCCTCGGAGTCGGCGAGGTGGTGTACGGCCTGGGCGAGCGGTTCGGCCCGCTGGTGAAGAACGGCCAGAGCGTCGACATGTGGAACGCCGACGGCGGCACGGCGTCCGAGCAGGCGTACAAGAACGTGCCGTTCTACCTGACGAACCGCGGCTACGGCGTGCTGGTCAACCACCCCGGGCACGTGTCGTTCGAGGTCGGCAGCGAGTCGGTCGGCCAGGTGCAGTTCGCGGTGCGCGGCGAGGCGCTCGAGTACCTCGTCTTCGCCGGTCCGACGCCCGCCGACGTGCTGCGCCGCTACACCGCGCTGCTCGGCCGCGCGCCGGTCGTGCCCGCGTGGTCGTACGGGCTGTGGCTCTCGACGTCGTTCACCACGGCGTACGACGAGCAGACGGTCGCGTCGTTCATCGACGGCATGGCCGAGCGCGGCCTGCCGCTGAGCGTCTTCCACTTCGACTGCTTCTGGATGCGCGAGTTCCACTGGACCGACTTCGAGTGGGACCCGCGCGTGTTCCCCGACCCGGAGGGCATGCTCGCGCGGCTGCACGAGCGCGGGCTGCGCGTCAGCGCGTGGGTCAACCCGTACATCGCGCAGGCGTCGCGCCTGTTCGACGAGGGCGTCGCGCGCGGCTACCTCGTCCGGCGGCCCGACGGGTCCGTCTGGCAGTGGGACATGTGGCAGGCGGGCATGGCGCTCGTCGACTTCACGAACCCCGCGGCGACCGGCTGGTTCCAGGACTACGTGCGCCGGCTGCTGCGGCAGGGCGTGGACGCCGTCAAGACGGACTTCGGCGAGCGCGTCCCGACGGACGTCGTCTGGCACGACGGGTCCGACCCCGAGGCCATGCACAACCTCTACGCGCACCTGTACAACGCCGCCGTCTTCGAGGTCCTCGAGGAGGAGCGCGGGCTCGGTGACGCGGTGGTGTTCGCGCGCTCGGGCACGGCGGGCGGCCAGCGGCTGCCGGTGCACTGGGGCGGCGACAACTCGTCGTCGTTCGAGTCGATGGCGGAGAGCCTGCGCGGCGGGCTGTCGCTGTCGATGTCGGGCTACGGGTTCTGGAGCCACGACATCGGCGGGTTCGAGGGGAAGCCCGACCCCGAGGTGTTCAAGCGGTGGGTCGCGTTCGGCCTGCTGTCGAGCCACTCGCGCCTGCACGGGTCGACGAGCTACCGCGTGCCGTGGGCGTTCGACGAGTCGCCCTCGGCTCCCGGCGAGAGTGCCGTCGAGGTCACCCGACGCTTCACGCGGCTCAAGCTGTCGCTCATGCCGTACCTGTACCAGGTCGGCCTCGACGTCCATCGCACGGGCCTGCCGTTCACCCGGCCCATGGTCGTCGCGTTCCCCGACGACCCCGCGGTGGAGCACCTCGACCGGCAGTACCTCATCGGCGACGACCTGCTCGTCGCACCCGTGCTGTCGGCCGACGGGCGCGTCCGGTACTACCTGCCCGCGGGGCGGTGGACGCAGCTGCTCACCGGCGAGAGCGCCGAGGGCGGCTGGCGGGACGAGGTGCACGACGTCACGAGCGCGCCCCTGTGGGTGCGCGAGGGTGCCGTGCTGGTCACGGGCTCGCGCGACGACCGGCCCGACTACGACTACGCGGACGACCCGCTGGTCACGGTGTACCCGGGCGGCGGCGACCGCGACGTCGTGGTGACCGACCCGTCGTCGGGTGCCGAGGTCGTCTACCGCGTGCGTCGCGGCGACGACGTGGTGACCGTGACGGCCGAGCCCGCCCGGCCGTTCCGGGCGCGCGTCGCCGGGGGAGCCGAGGTCCGTTCCGAGGGCGGGTCCGTCCGCCTGTCCTGACGCGTGCCGTGCCGTGCGTGCGGCGCACCGGGTCTGTCGGTGCGCCGCAACACGGCAGTCACACGGCTTGCCTACGATCGTCGAGGCGCGTCCGTCGGGGCGGGCCGGACGGGAGCGGGACGTGGACAAGCCGACGCTGCAGGGCGAGATGATCGTGCTCCGGCCGGTCCGCCCGGACGACGCCGACGCGATGTGGGACATGCTCGCGGACGCCGAGGGCAACCGCCTGACGGGCACGACGGCGACGTTCACGCGCGAGCAGATCGACGCGTGGTGCGCGAGCCGGGCGACGGCGGAGGGGCGCTACGACTTCGCGGTGACCGCGAACGGCAGCGACGAGTTCCTCGGCGAGATCGTGCTCAACGACATCGACGACGTGGTGCGCAAGGCGAACCTGCGGCTGTCGATGCGGCCTGCCTACCGGGGGCGCGGGTACGGCACGGAGGGCATCCAGCTCGTGCTGGGGCTGGCGTTCGACGGGCTGGGCCTGCACCGCGTGGAGCTCGACGTGCTGAGCATCAACGCCCGGGCGAAGTCGCTCTACGAGAACCTCGGGTTCCGGGTGGAGGGGCGTCGGCGCGACGCGTACCGGGACGGCGACGGCTGGTGCGACGCGATCGACATGTCGATCCTCGAGGACGAGTACCGGGCGACGCAGGTCGAGCCGTGACGCCTGCCGGCTCGGGTCGGCGTCCGGGTCAGCGGGGCAGGTAGCGCTCGACGGCCGCGAGGTACGCCTCGCCGTCGAAGTGGGCGTCGACGGTCGACTGGATGACGTACCCCTGGACCGCGCTGAGCAGCAGGGGGACCTGCTCGGCGCCGAGCGCGTCGGCCTCCTGCGGGGTCAGCCCGTGCGTGCGCTGGTGCCACAGCGAGGTGTACCGACTGAGCGCGGTCTTGAGCCGACCGACGGTGCCGATCGCGAGGTCGGCGATCTCGGGGTCGGTGACGGCCTCGCCCCAGAGCTGGAGCAGGACGGCCGGGTCGCCGACCTCGCGCCGGATCGCCCCCACGAGCACGCGGACGACGGCGGGCGGCGGCGTCATGGGGCTGGCGTCCATGAGGTCCCGGATGTCGTCGATGCGGGCACCGACGATGCGGGAGGCGACGCCGACGACGAGCGCGCCCTTGCTGGGGTAGTGGCCGTAGATGGCCCCGGCGGACAGCCCGGACTCGGCGATGATGTCGGCCATCGAGGTCGCCTGGAAGCCGGTCCGCCGGAACGCGCGCAGGGCTGCGTCGGCGATCTCGTCGCGGCGGGCGGCGCGGTACTCCTCGGTGACCTTGGGCACCCCTCACCCTAAAAACGAATGATCGTTCTTGACAAGCCGGACGGAAGGGGTCCAGGCTCAACAACGAACGAACATTCGTTTTTGAGGAGTCCACCATGTCCCGCACCGTCGCCGCACCGCACACCCCCTGGCGGCACGTCGTCGCCGTCGCCGCCGCGCTCGCCGCCGTCCTCACCGTCGTCGCGCTCGCGTTCCTCTGGCCGTCCGTCACCGCCGAGCCGCGCGACCTGCCCGTCGCCGTCGCCGGCCCGCCGCAGGCCACCGCGCCCTTCACGCAGGGGATCGAGGCCCAGGCGCCCGGCGTCTTCGACGTCGTCACCGCCGCCGACCGGGACGCCGCCGTCGACCTGATCGAGACGCGCGACGTCTACGGCGCCGTCGTCCTCGGCCCGCAGCCCGAGGTCCTCACCGCGTCCGCCGCGAGCCCGATGGTCGCCCAGCAGCTCGCCGCCCTCGCGCCCGTCCTCCAGGCCCAGGCCACCGCCGCGACCGGCGATGCCGTCACCGTCTCCGTCACCGACGTCGTGCCCCTCAACGCCGGCGACCCGCGCGGCATCGTGCTCGGCGCCGCAACGTTCCCGCTCGTGCTCGGCGGCATGGTCGGTGGCATCGGGATCGCGCTCGCCGTCGTGGGCGTCCGTCGCCGCGTCGCCGCCGTCCTGGCGTACTCCGCCGTCGGAGGCCTCGCGATCGTGGGCGTCCTGCAGTCCTGGTTCGGCGTCCTCGGCGGCTCGTTCCTGGTGAACACCGGCGTCGTCGCCCTGACGATCCTCGCGATCGCCGGGGTCGTCGTCGGGTTCGCCTCGCTCGTCGGACGCCGCGGCATCGCGATCGGGCCTGTCCTGTTCCTGCTCGTCGCCAACCCGCTCGCCGCCGCCGCGATGCCCTGGCAGATGCTCCCCGCGCCGTGGGGTGCGGTCGGCCAGTGGATGCCGCCCGGCGCCGCCGCGACCCTGCTGCGCAGCGAGTCGTACTTCCCGGCCGCCGGCACCGCGACGCAGTGGCTCGTGCTGGGCGCCTGGGCCGCGCTCGGCCTCGTCCTGGCGCTCGCCGGCCACCTGCGGGACACCGGTGCCGCGACCCGCACCGCGCTCGCGGACGCGGTCGTCGACGACGAGCCGCGCGCCGCCCGCGCGGAGGTCGCCGTCTAGCGGTCAGCGCATCCGGCCGTACGCCTCCAGCGCGGCCTCGCGCTCGGCGGCGTGGTCGACGATGCGCTCCGGGTAGTCGGGGGCAGCCCCGGCGGGCAGCCGCCACGGCTCGTGGACGGCCCCGCCGGGGATCCCGCGCAGCTCGGGCACCCAGCGCCGCACGTAGTCGCCGTCGGGGTCGAACTTCTTGCCCTGCAGCACAGGGTTGAAGACGCGGAAGTACGGCGCGGCGTCCCGGCCCGTCCCCGCGACCCACTGCCAGTTGAGCTGGTTCTGCGGGACGTCCCCGTCGACGAGCCACGCGAGGAAGTGGTCGGCCCCCCGCTGCCAGCGCTGGTGCAGGTCCTTGACCAGGAACGACGCCGTGACCATGCGGACGCGGTTGTGCATCCAGCCCGTCGCGAGCAGCTGCCGCATCCCCGCGTCGACCACCGGGTACCCGGTCCGGCCCTGCGTCCACGCGGTGAACGCCGCGTCCGCCGCCGCCCCCGTCGCCCACGCGTCCTCCGGGACGACGTCGCGCAACGACCGCCGGGCCGCGCCGGGGTGGTGCCACAGGACGTCGGCGTGGAACTCGCGCCACGCGAGCTCCGAGCGGTACGTCGCGACCGACGCGGTGCCCCGCTCCGCGGGGGACAGCGCGGCCAGGTCGGCCAGGAGCGTGCGGGGGTGCAGCTCGCCGTACTTCAGCGGCGCCGACATCGTCGACGTGCCGTCCACGTCGGGCCGGTCCCGGTCGTGGTCGTAGTCGGCCAGACCCTCGCGCAGGAAGTCGGCCCAGCGCCGACGGGCCGCAGCCTCGCCCGCCGCAGGGAGCCGGACGGACGTCTCCGGGGCGCCCGGGACGCCGTCGCCGGGCACCGACGCCCACGGCACCGCGCGCGGACGCGGAGCGGGGGCGGACCAGCCGTGGTCGAGCCACGCGCGGCGGAACGGCGTGAAGACCGCGTACGGCGTGCCCTGCCCCGACGTCAGCCGGCCCGGCGCCACGGCGTACGGCGAGCCGGTCGCGACGAGGGGGACCTCGCCGAGCGCCGCCCCGACGGCCGCGTCGCGTCGCCGCCCGTACGGCTCGGTCGCCGCGGTCACGTGCACCGACGCCGCCGACACCTCGCGCGCGAGCCGGGGCAGGACGTCCGCCGGGCGGCCGCGCCGCACGACGAGCCGTCCGTCGAGGGCCTCGTCGAGCGCGCGCAGCGACCGCGCGAGGTACGCGAGGCGCGGCGCACCGGACGACGACCACAGCGCGTCGTCGACGACGAACAGCGGCACGACCTGGTCGTCGGCGTGCCGCGCGGCCTCGACCGCCGCGACGAGCGCCGGGTTGTCCGCGAGGCGCAGGTCGCGGCGGAACCAGTGGATCGTGGGCACCCGGCGACGGTATCCGCGCCGCTCAGCACGGGCGACCGGTGGTGCGGGACGGCCGTCGGCGGTTCCATGAACCCATGAGCGACCAGACGGAGCCGTCGGGCGCGAGCGCGCTGCGCAAGCCGGGCGAGGAGTCGGGCGAGGAGTCGGGCGGCCCCGTCGGACGACGGCAGGTCCCGCGGGACCGGGCGTTCTTCGGGCACCCGCTCGGGCTGTTCACCCTGTTCAACACCGAGCTGTGGGAGCGGTTCAGCTACTACGGGATGCGCGCCATCCTGTTGTTCTACCTGACGGACACCGTCGCGGACGGCGGCCTCGGGCTCGACGACACGCTCGGCACCGCGATGGTCGCCGCGTACGGGACCGGCGTGTACCTGCTGTCGGTGATCGGCGGCTGGCTCGCGGACCGCGTCATCGGCGCGCGGCGCTCGGTGCTCTACGGCGGCATCGTCATCGCGGCCGGCCACGTGTCGCTCACGATCCCCGGCGCGGGGTTCTCCTACCTCGGCATCATGCTCGTCGCGCTCGGCACCGGGCTGCTCAAGCCCAACGTGTCGAGCATGGTCGGCGAGCTCTACAGCCGTGAGGACTCGCGCCGCGACTCGGCGTTCTCGATCTTCTACATGGGCATCAACATCGGCTCGCTGCTCGCGCCGATCCTCGTCGGCGTCGCGCGCGCGATCGGCGGCTACCACGCGGGGTTCGCGGTCGCCGCGGTCGGCATGGGCATCGCCCTCGTGTTCTTCGTGCTCGGCCGCGGGCTGCTCGGCGGCGCGGGCGACGTCGCGCCCAACCCGCTGACCCCGGCGGACCGGCCCGCGGTGACCCGCACGGTCCTCGCGATCCTCGTGGGCGTGCTCGTCGCCCTCGCGATCGCGTGGGCCGTCAGCGGTGGGTTCGGCGCGACGACCTTCGTCGACGCGCTGTCCTACCTGGCGTTCGCCGCACCCGTCGCGACGCTCTGGGTCATGTTCCGCTCGCCGAAGGTCACCGACCACGAGCGGTCCCGGCTGCGCGCGTACGTGCCGCTGTTCGTCGCCGCGATGCTGTTCTGGATGATCTTCGAGCAGGCCGCGAGCACGCTGGCCGCCTACGCCGAGAACCGGACGGACCTGGAGGTGCTCGGCCGGACGCTGTCGCCCGAGGTGTTCCAGTCGATCAACCCGGCGCTCATCATCCTGCTGGCGCCGTTCTTCGCGTGGCTGTGGGTCCGGCTCGACGACCGGCCCCCGACCGCCGTGAAGTTCGCGATCGGGCTCACGTTCGCCGCGCTCTCGTTCGTGTTCCTCGCGGGGGCGTCGGCGTACTTCGCCGACGAGAAGTCCCCGCCGTGGGTGCTGGGAGTCGTCTACCTCGTCCAGACGGTCGGCGAGCTGTGCCTGTCGCCCGTCGGGCTCGCCGCGACGACCCTGCTCGCGCCGAAGGCGTTCCGCGGCCAGGCGATGGCGCTGTGGTTCCTCGCGCCCGCCGCGGGCAACGCCATCACCGCGCAGCTCGTCCAGGTCACCGAGGGCGCGAGCGACACCGCCTACTTCGGTGGCATCGGCCTGGTCGCGCTCGTGTTCGCGGGCGGGATGTTCGCGATCGCGCCATGGGTCACGCGGCACATCCGGGCCGGTGCCGAGAGCGAGAAGGAGGCGGCGCTGCAGCACTGAGCGTCGCAGCCGGTCCCGGGCGCGGGCCGTCGCCCCGGGACCGGCCCGACGGCTCAGCCGACGAGCACCGCGCCGCGCGCCCGCTCGGGGACCGGGAGCCCCAGGTTGTCGCGCAGGGTCGTACCCGTGTACTCCGCGCGCAGCGCGCCGCGCTCCTGCAGCAGCGGGACGACGCGGTCGACGAACTCGTCGAGCCCGGTCGGCACCAGGTGCGAGCCGATGATGAACCCGTCGGACCCGCCCTCCTGCACGAACGTGTCGATCTGGTCCGCGACCTGCGTGGCCGTCCCGACGAACTCCGTGCGCGTGAACTGGTCGACCACGACCTGCCGCAGCGACCACCGGTTCTCCTCGGCGAGCGCCCGCAGGCGGGCCACCCAGCCGCGCCGGTCCGGGTCGAGCAGCGCCCGTCCCTGGATGAACGAGGGAGCGTCGAGGTCCGGCTCGACGTCGGGCAGCGGGCCGTCGGGGTCGTACGCCGACAGGTCCCGGTTCCAGATCTGCTCGAGCAGGATGCGCGCGGTGCGGTCGGTGACCTGCTGCTCGCGCACCCACCGCGCCTTGTCCTGCGCGTCCTGCTCGGTGTCGCCGAGGACGAACGCGGCGCCCGGCAGGATCTTCACCTCGTCCGCCCGGCGGCCGTGCCGCACGACGCGTGCCTTGACATCGGCGTAGTACGCCTGCGCGTCGGCCAGGTGGGTGAACGGGGAGAAGATCGCGTCCGACGTCGCCGCCGCGAACTCGCGGCCCTGCTCGGAGACACCGGCCTGCAGGACGACGGGCTGCCCCTGCGGCGAGCGCGGGACCGTGAAGCGGCCCCGCACGTCGAACTGCGGCCCGGTGTGCGCGAACGCGCCCGCGTCGCCCGAGCGCAGGAACCGGCCCGTCGCCTTGTCCGCGACGACCTCGTCGGCCGCCCACGCGTCCCACAGCTCGCGCACGAGCGCGACGGCCTCCGCGGCCCGCTCGTACCGCTGCGAGCGGTCGAGGAAGCCGCCGCGGCGGAAGTTCTGGCCGGTGAACGCGTCGAACGACGTCACGACGTTCCACGCGGCCCGGCCGCCGGACAGGTGGTCGAGCGAGGCGAGCTGCCGGGCGAGCTCGTACGGCTCGTTGAACGTCGCGTTGAGCGTCCCGGCGAGCCCGAGGTGCTCGGTCACGGCGGCGAGCGACGCGAGGACGGGCAGCGTGTCGGGCCGGCCGACGATGTCCTGGTCGAAGACCTGCCCGTCCCGCTCGCGCAGCGCGAGGCCCTCGGCCAGGAAGAAGAAGTCGAACTTGCCGCGCTCCGCGGTGACGGCGGTGTGCTCGAAGGACGAGAAGTCGATCTGGCTGCCCGCGTCGGGGTGGCTCCAGACCGTCTGGTGGTTCACGCCGCCCAGGTAGGCGCCGAGGATGATCTGCTTGCGGTCGCTCATGGTGCTCTCCTCCGGCTCAGGCGTGGGTGGTGGCGGCGGTGGCGTACCGGCTGGGCACGTCGGTCGGCAGTCCGAGCAGCCCGCGCAGGGAGTCGGCGTCGTACGCGGTGCGCGTCAGACCACGGCGGCGCAGCTCGGGCGCCAGGTCGGCGGCGATCAGCGCGAGGTCGTCGGGGAGCGTCGCGGGGCGCAGCCGGACGCCGTCGTAGCCGAGGTCGTGCCAGTGGGCGAACCGGTCCGCGAGGTCCGTCGCGGAGCCCGCGACGATGCCCGTGTCCGTGGACCACGTGCCGCCGGCGACGTCGTCGAGCCGCGCCAGGCGCGCCGCTCCGGACTCGGTGGGGGAGTCGAGGACGACGACCACGTCCGCCCAGACCTGCAGCGGCACCGCCCGGTCCACCGCCCGCTCGGCGTCGCGGACCTCGCGCAGGATCCGCGCCGCGTCTGCGTCGTCGAACGGCGTGACGAGCACGACGTCGGACGCGCGCGCCGCGAACGCGTACGGGATCGGCTGGTGCGCGAGCGAGACGACGACCGGCTGGCCCTGCGGCGAGCGCGGCGTGATCGACGGTCCGCGCACCGAGAACCAGCGACCCACGAAGTCGACCGTGTGCAGCTTGTCGCGGTCGACGAACCGGCCCGTCGCCGCGTCGCGGATCTCCGCGTCGTCCTCCCACGAGTCCCACAGCCGGCGGATCGCCTCGACCGCGTCGGCCCCCTCGTCGAACAGGTCCTGGATCGCCGCGACGAGCGCGGGGTCGGTGAGGTCGAACGGCGGCGCGAAGTCGGGCAGGTCGCGGCGGCCGAACAGCCCCGCCTGGTACGCGCCGCCCGAGACGCGCACCTGCACCCCGGCGAAGCCGCGGCTCGTGTGGTCGAGCGTCGCGATCGCCTTCGACACGTGGAACGGCTCGGTGTGCGTGAGCGTCACCGTCGGGACGAGCCCGATGCCGCGCGCGACCGGGGCGAGCCGGGACGCGACGAGGGCGGCGTCGAGCCGGCCGCGCACCTGGTCGGTCCGGTCGTCGGGGTGCCACGGGTCGGCCGACTGCGGCGCGAACGAGTCCTCGATCGTCACGAGCTCGGCGAGCGCGTCCTGCGCGCCGCGCACCAGGTCGCGCCAGTAGCCGGCGCTCAGCAGGTCGTCGGGACGCGCCGACTCCTCGCGCCACGCGGCGGGGTGCCAGCCGGCACCGTCGAGGCCGATCCCGAGCCGGAACGGACGGGCGGGAGACATGCGACCACCTCTCCGGGACCGCGACGGGCCCCGTTCGCACTTGCCGCCCGGGGTCCCGGACGGCCAGGTCGTCACCTGGAGGCACCCGCCGTACGAGGGGTTGCCGACCGGCCAGCCAGGGCTGTGGGCCGGTCTCATGACCTTGGCCGGGGACCGTAGCGACCGGTGCGGGGGAGGCAAGGGGTTCGGCGCTGCGTCTCGACAGGCGGACGAGCGTCCAGGGGGGGACGGCCTCAGCCGTGCGGGGTGGGACGCGGGCGACGCGACGGCCGACGCCGACCCACCTGCGCCCGTCGGCGGCCGGTGGCAGGGTGGCTCGCATGGCCGACACCTCCGCCCGACTGCCGCACTCCGCCGTCACCGAGGCCGTCGACGCGCGGCACTGGCGCGTCCTGCTGGGGGCACTGCGCGCGACGTTCCGCACGCCCGACTTCGCGACCGGCGCGGCGTTCGTCGCGCGCGTGGCGGAGGCTGCCGACGCCGCGAACCACCACCCCGACGTGCTGCTGCGCTGGGGCCAGGTGACCGTGACGACGTCGAGCCACGACGTGGCGGGGCTGACGCAGCGCGACGTCGACCTGGCCGCGACGGTGAGCGCGCTCGCGGACGACCTCGGCCTGACCGGCGAGGTCGCGCGCAGCGAGGCGCTGGAGGTCGCGATCGACGCGCTCGACATCCCGGCGGTCCGCCCGTTCTGGAAGGCGGTGCTCGGCTACGAGGACCAGCCGGGCGACGACGAGAACGGGATCGTCGACCCCGCGGGCGTGGGCCCGAACTTCTGGTTCCAGCAGATGGACGGTCCCCGTCCGCAGCGCAACCGGATCCACCTGGACGTCACGGTCCCGCACGACGAGGCCGAGGCGCGCGTCGCGGCGGCCGTCGCGGCCGGCGGCCGCCTGCTGTCGGACCGGCGCGCGCCCGCGTTCTGGGTCCTCGCGGACGCCGAGGGGAACGAGGCGTGCGTGTGCACGTGGCAGAGCCGCCCGTCGTCCTGACGGGCCCCCTGACGCGCAGCGCGGCCGAACGTCAGCGGGTGCGCGGGGGAGCGGTCGAGGAGCGCTCGACCAGCTCGGTGGGGAGCCGGACGTGCACGGGCCGCTCCTTGCCGTCGATGAGGTCGACGAGCAGCCGGAGCGCCTCGGCGCCCATCTGCTGCAGGGGCTGGGCGATGGTGGTGAGCGGCGGGGTCACGAGCGCCGACTCGGGGACGTTGTCGAACCCGATGACGGACAGGTCGTCGGGGACGCGCAGGCCGAGTGAGCGGGCGACCTCGACGACGTGGATCGCGGAGAGGTCGTTGGCGGCGAACACGGCCGTGGGCGGCTCGTCGCGCGCGAGCAGCGCGTGCGTGGGCTGGTCGGCGGTCTCGGAGCGGTAGCCGCCGACGCGCACGAGGTCCTCGTCGACGGGGACGCCCGCGGCGGCCATGGCGTGCCGGAAGCCGTCCTCGCGCAGGCGGGCGGACTCGAGGTCGGGGCGGCCCCCGAGGAACGCGATGCGGCGGTGCCCGAGGCCGAGCAGGTGCTCGGTGGCCTGGACCGCGCCCGCGAAGGAGTCGGCGTCGACGGTCGGCAGGCCGGACGGGCCGGTGTGCGGGTCGACGGCGACGACCGGGACGCCCGCGTGGGCCTCGACGACCGTGGGGGTGACGATGACGGCGCCGTCGATGAGCGTGCCGGACAGTCGGGAGAGGTAGCGCCGCTCCCAGCCGACGCCGCCGGTGCCGCCGCCGGAGTAGGCGAGGAGCTCGTAGCCGGTGGCGCCGACCGCGGCGGACGCGCCCTTGAGCAGCTCGGTGGAGTAGGGCTCGAACTCGGCGACGAGGATGCCCAGGACGTTCGTGCGGTGGCTGCGCAGACTGCGGGCACCGAGGGAGGCCTCGTAGCCGAGCTCGTCGATGACCTCCTGGACGCGGCTGAGGGTGCTCGCGGCGACGCCGTACCGCCCGTTGACGACCTTGGACACCGTGGCGACGGAGACGCCGGCCGTGCGGGCGACGTCGGCCATCTTCACGCGAGGTGCTGGCTCCACGTCGGTGATCCTAGAGCATCGATTCGATAACGTTATCGACATCGATTGACACGCCGTGTCGAAGCCTGCTTACCTGTGCCGCGTCCCTCCCCTTCAGCGACGACGAGGAGCTTTCAACGATGATCCGGACACCCGTCCTCCGTGGCGTGGCGGTCGCCGCAGGCATCGCCCTCCTGGGTGCCTGCAGCTCCGGCGGCGACGCCGGCGACGACACCTCCGCCGGTGGCGACACCGTCATCACCTGGTGGCACAACTCCAACACCGGTGACGGCAAGGTTTACTACGATGAGGTCGCAGCCAACTTCGAGGCCGACCACCCCGGCGTGACCATCGAGGTCAGCGCCATGCAGCACGAGGACATGGGCACCAAGCTCGACGCGGCCTTCCAGGCCGGCGACGCCCCCGACATCTACATGGAGCGCGGCGGCGGCGAGCTCGCCGACCACGTCGAGGCCAACCTCACCAAGGACATCTCCGAGGCCGCGGCCGAGGAGATCGAGAAGATCGGCGGCTCCGTCAAGGGCTGGCAGGTCGACGGCAAGACGTACGGTCTGCCGTTCTCCCTCGGCGTCGTGGGCTTCTGGTACAACAAGGCGCTCTTCGAGCAGGCCGGCGTCACCGAGGTCCCCACCACGTGGGACGACTTCTTCGCGGTCGTCGACCAGCTCAAGGCCGCGGGCATCGAGCCCGTGTCCGTCGGCGCCGGCGACAAGTGGCCCGCCGCGCACTACTGGTACTACTTCTCGCTGCGCGAGTGCTCCGAGGAGACGCTGACCGAGGCCGTGACCTCGCTCGACTTCTCCGACCCGTGCTTCGTCAAGGCGGGCGAGGACCTCGAGAAGCTCGTCGGCACGCAGCCGTTCAACTCCGGCTTCCTGTCGACCCCCGCGCAGTCCGGCCCGACCTCTGCCTCCGGCCTGCTGGCGACGGGCAAGGTCGCGATCGAGCTGCAGGGCCACTGGGAGCCCGGCGTCATGCAGGGCCTCACCGAGGACGGCACCGGCCTCGGCGAGAACACGGGCTGGTTCCCGTTCCCGGCGGTCGACGACGGCGAGGGCGCGCAGGACGCGACGCTCGGCGGCGGCGACGCGTGGGCCGTCTCGCAGGACGCGCCCGACGAGGCCGTGGAGTTCGTCAAGTACCTCCTGTCCGACGAGGTCCAGAAGGGCTTCGCCGAGCTCGACATGGGTCTGCCGACCAACCCGACGGCCACGCAGTACGTGTCCGACCCGGCGCTGGCCGAGCTGCTCAAGGTCCGTGACGCGGCACCGTACGTCCAGCTGTACTTCGACACGGCCTTCGGCCAGTCGATCGGCGGCGCCATGAACGACGAGATCGCCCTGCTGTTCGCAGGCCAGGCGACCCCGCAGGACATCGTCGACGCCACGCAGGCGGCGGCTGACGCGGAGAAGTGACCGACGTGGCAGACGGGACGACGGCCCACCTGGGCACGGACGCCTCGCCTGCGACGACCCCCACGGTGGCCCCGGCTGCCGGTCGCGCCTCGGCGCGGCCGGCGGCCGGTGCCCCGGGCGGTCGTCGCCCCAAGGCCTCGAACCTGCGCCGCAACCTCGAGATCGCGTTCTTCGTGACCCCGGCGCTCGTGCTCTTCCTCGGCTTCGTGGTCTGGCCGATCGTCAAGGCCGTCCAGATGTCGGTGTACCGCTGGAAGGGCTTCGGCCCGATGGTCGACTTCGTCGGCCTCAAGAACTACGTGAGCGTCCTGCAGAACGACGTCTTCACGGACGCCCTGGTCCACAACCTCATCATCGTGGTGGCGTCCATCGCCATCCAGCTGCCCCTGGGCCTCGGCATCGCGCTGCTGCTCAACCGCAAGATGTGGGGCCAGGGCGTGCTGCGGACGATCATCTTCGTCCCCTACGTGCTCGCCGAGGTCATCGCGGGCGTCGTGTGGTTCCAGCTCCTGCAGCCGAAGTACGGCGTCATCGACACGATGCTCGCGGCGGTCGGCCTGTCCGGCCCGGCGCAGGGCTGGCTCGGCGACCCCGACTACGCGCTCATGACGGTGATCGTCGTCCTCACGTGGAAGTACCTGGGCCTCGCGGTCATCCTCTTCCTCGCCGGCCTGCAGGGCGTCCCCGACGAGCTCTACGAGGCCGCGCAGATCGACGGCGCGGGCTGGTGGCAGATCCAGCGCCGCATCACGATCCCGCTGCTGGGCCCGACGCTGCGCACCTGGGCGTTCCTGTCGATGATCGGCTCGCTCCAGCTCTTCGACATGGTGTGGATCCTCACCGGCGGCGGCCCGGCCAACGCCACGACCACCATGGCGACCTTCCTCATCACCGAGGGCACCAAGCGGCAGAACTACGGCATCGCGGCCGCGGCCTCGGTCGTCCTGTTCGTCGTCGCCCTGGTCCTGGCCCTGCTGTACCAGCGCTTCATCCTGCGTCGTGACACGCAGGTCGACACCCCGCGGAAGAATGCGAAGGCATGAGCGCCGTCCCCGTGGTCGCCCCACGGGCCGCCACCACCCCCGACCGTGACCGACCGAAGGGCCGCAGCGGCCAGGCGATCCAGGGCGGGAACCCGCTCGTCTACGCGATCGCGCTCGTCGTCGTCGCGCTCACCGTCGGACCCGTGCTGTACGGCGTGCTGGGCGGGTTCCGCACCAACGCGCAGCTCGCCGAGTCACCCGCCGCCCTGCCCGACCCGTGGGTGCTCACCAACTACACGGGCGTGCTGACGAACCCGAGCTTCTGGAAGTACGCGCTCAACAGCACGGCCATCGCGGTCCTCACGACGGCGATCGTCGTCGTCTTCGGGGTCATGGCGGCCTACCCGCTGGCCCGGTACCGGTTCCGCTGGCGCGAGCCGCTGTTCCTCGTGTTCGTCATGGGCCTGCTGTTCCCGGCGACCGTCGCGATCATCCCGCTGTTCATCCTCATCACGCGCGACCTGCACCTGGGCAACACGTGGTGGGGCGTGGCACTGCCGCAGGCCGCGTTCGCGCTGCCGGTGACGGTCGTCATCCTGCGGCCGTTCCTCATGGCGATCCCGAACGAGCTCGAGGAGGCCGCGCTGCTCGACGGCGCGTCCCGCATCGGCTTCTTCTGGCGGATCCTGCTGCCGCTGTCCGGCCCGGGCATGGTCACCGTCGGCGTGCTCGCGTTCGTCGGCTCGTGGAACGCGTACCTGCTGCCCCTGCTCCTGCTGCAGAGCGACATGAAGACGCTGCCGCTCGGCGTCGCGGACTTCTCCTCCGAGCACTCGGCGGACACCGCGGGCGTCTTCGCGTTCACGACCCTCGCGATGATCCCCGCGCTCGTGTTCTTCCTCGCCATGCAGCGGCGGATCGTCAACGGCCTGCAGGGCGCGGTCAAGGGCTGACGCCCGGCACCGGCCAGCGCCGGCGGGGTCGCGCCCGCCACCCGAACCACTGCACCACGTGAGAAGGAGTGGATCCGTGACGGATCTCCAGGTGTCGAGCCCGACCGGGGTCGACCAGCGCGTGCAGGACCTGCTCGCGCGCATGACCCTCGAGGAGAAGCTCGCGCAGGTCGTCGGCTTCTGGGAGAAGTCCGACGGCGAGGCCGTGGCGCCCCTGCAGGGCGAGTTCACGGCTGAGCGGACGCTCGACGAGGCCGCGCAGCACGGCCTCGGGCACCTCACCCGCGTGTACGGCACGCGGCCCGTCGACCCGGTGTCGCGCGCCCGCTGGCTGTGGGGCTTCCAGCGCCGCCTCGTCCGCGAGACCCGACTGGGCATCCCGGCGCTCGTCCACGAGGAGTGCCTCACGGGGCTCTCCGCGTGGCGGGCGGCGACGTTCCCGACCCCGCTCGCATGGGGTGCGTCGTTCGACCCCGAGCTCGTGACCCGCATGGGCGAGGTCATCGGGGAGTCGATGCGGGCCCTCGGCGTGCACCAGGGCCTCGCGCCCGTGCTCGACGTGGTGCGCGACCCCCGCTGGGGCCGCGTCGACGAGTGCATCGGCGAGGACCCCTACCTCGTCGGCACCCTCGGCACGTCCTACGTCCGGGGCCTGCAGTCGACGGGCGTGCACGCCACGCTCAAGCACTTCGTCGGGTACTCGGCGTCGCAGTCGGGCCGCAACTTCGGGCCCGTGCACGCCGGCCCGCGCGAGATCGCCGACGTGCTCCTCCCGCCGTTCGAGATGGCGGTCCGCGACGGCGGCGTCCGGTCGGTCATGCACTCGTACGCCGAGATCGACGGGGTGCCCGTCGCGGCCGACCCCGCGCTGCTCACGGGCGTGCTGCGCGACCGGTGGGGCTTCGACGGCACCGTCGTCGCCGACTACTTCGGCGTCGCGTTCCTGCACCTGCTGCACCACGTCGCGGGCGACCTCGGCGAGGCCGCGGGCCTCGCGCTCGCCGCGGGCGTCGACATCGAGCTCCCGACCGGCGACGCCTACACGGAGCCGCTCGCGGCCGCCGTGCGGGCCGGGAAGGTCGACGAGGCGCTCGTCGACCGGGCCGTCACGCGCGCGCTCACGCAGAAGGCCGAGCTCGGGCTGCTCGACGCGACGTTCGACGACGAGCCGCCCACGGCCGTCGACCTCGACAGCGCGGAGCACCGCCGGGTCGCGGCGCAGCTCGCCGAGGAGTCGGTCGTGCTGCTCACCAACGACGGCACCCTGCCGCTGCGGGCCGGGGTCCGCGTCGCCGTGATCGGCCCCAACGCCGACCGGCCCGAGGCGATGTTCGGCTGCTACTCGTTCGTCAACCACGTCCTGCCGCACCACCCGGAGGTCGGCGTCGGCATCGACGTCCCGACGGTCCGGCACGCGCTCGCCGCCGAGCTGCTCGGCTCGAGCGTCGTCGCGGCGCGCGGGTGCGCCGTCGACGACGACGACCGCAGCGGGTTCCCCGACGCGGTCCGTGTCGCGACGGAGTCGGACGTCGCGGTGGTCGTCGTCGGCGACCACGCCGGGCTGTTCGGGCGCGGCACCGTCGGCGAGGGCTGCGACCGCGACGACCTGGAGCTGCCCGGCGTGCAGCGCGAGCTCGTCGAGGCGGTTCTCGCGACGGGCACCCCGGTGGTGCTCGTCCTGCTCACGGGCCGCCCGTACGCGATCGGGTGGGCGGTCGAGCGCTGCGCGGCCGTCGTCCAGTCGTTCTTCCCCGGCGAGGAGGGCGGTCCCGCGATCGCCGGCGTCCTGTCCGGGCGGGTCAACCCGTCGGGGCGGCTGCCCGTCAGCCTGCCGCGGTCGGCCGGTGCGCAGCCGTTCTCCTACCTGCACCCGGCCCTGGGCGGGGACGGCGACGTCACGAACCTCGCGTCGCGGCCCGTGCTGCCGTTCGGGCACGGCCTGTCGTACACGTCGTTCACGCACACCGACCTCACGGTCGAGCCGACCGCCACGACCGACGGGCCGCTCGTCGTGACGGTCCGCGTGACCAACACGGGCGAGCGGGGTGGCGACGACGTCGTGCAGCTCTACGGCCGTGACCTCGTCGCGAGCGTGACGCGGCCGGTCGCGCAGCTCCTCGGCTACCAGCGCGTGCACCTCGAGCGCGGGCAGACGGCCGTCGTCGAGCTCGTCGTCCCCGCGACCCGGCTGTCGTTCACGAACCGCGCGGGGGAGCGCGTCGTCGAGCCCGGCGACGTCGACCTGTGGGTCGGCCCGTCGTGCGCGGAGCGCGAGACGCAGGCGCGTGTGACCCTCACGGGCGACGTGCACCGCATCACCGCCGACGACCCGCGCTGGACGGCGACCGTGGTCCGCTGACCGACCGCGGCCGGCTCGTGCCGGGCGTCCACCCGCCCCGGCGCCGACGACGGCCGATCACAGGTCGGACGTGCGTCCGACCTGGCCGGACGGCGACGTAGTGTGACGGGGCGCTGCCTGCTGGGCGGCGCCCCGTCGTGCCGGTGACGCTCTGCCGCGCGACGTCGCACCACGAAGCCCTCCGGTGAAGGAGACCCACGATGAGCCGTCCCCTGCGCTCTCGTACCTCGACCCACGGCCGCAACATGGCCGGCGCCCGCGCGCTGTGGCGTGCGACGGGCATGACGACCGAGGACTTCGGCAAGCCGATCATCGCGATCGCGAACTCCTACACGCAGTTCGTCCCGGGCCACGTGCACCTCAAGGACATGGGCGACCTCGTCGCGTCGGCCGTGCGCGAGGCGGGCGGCGTCGCCAAGGAGTTCAACACCATCGCGGTCGACGACGGCATCGCGATGGGCCACGGCGGGATGCTCTACTCGCTGCCCAGCCGCGACCTCATCGCCGACTCGGTCGAGTACATGGTCAACGCGCACTGCGCCGACGCGATCGTCTGCATCTCCAACTGCGACAAGATCACGCCCGGCATGCTCAACGCGGCGCTGCGGCTGAACATCCCGGTGATCTTCGTGTCGGGCGGGCCGATGGAGGCCGGCAAGGCCGTGATCGCCGACGGCGTCGCGAAGACGCACCTCAACCTCATCAACGCGATCAACTACTCCGCGGACGACAACGTCTCCGACGACGCGCTCGGCCGCGTCGAGGAGAACGCGTGCCCCACGTGCGGCTCGTGCTCCGGCATGTTCACCGCGAACTCGATGAACTGCCTCACCGAGGCGCTCGGCCTGTCGCTGCCCGGCAACGGCTCGACGCTCGCCACGCACACCGCGCGCCGCGAGCTGTTCCTCGAGGCCGGCCGCACGATCGTCGACCTGGCCCGCCGGTACTACGACGACGAGGACGACAGCGTCGCCCCGCGCTCGATCGCCAACCGCGCCGCGTTCTCCAACGCGATGACGCTCGACGTCGCCATGGGCGGCTCGACGAACACCGTGCTGCACATCCTGGCCGCCGCGCAGGAGGCCGAGCTCGACTTCACGCTCGCCGACATCGACGCGATCAGCCGCCGCGTGCCGTGCCTGTCGAAGGTCGCGCCGAACCACCCCGACTTCCACATGGAGGACGTGCACCGCGCCGGCGGGATCCCCGCGCTGCTCGGCGAGCTCGACCGCGGCGGCCTGCTCGACCACGACGTCACGTCCGTGCACACCCCGACGCTGCGCGCGTGGCTCGACGACTGGGACATCCGCGGGGGCGCCGCGACGGAGCGCGCCCGCGCCCTGTTCCACGCCGCCCCCGGCGGCGTCCGCACGACGCAGGCCTTCTCGACGTCGAACGTCTGGGAGTCGCTCGACACCGACGCCGCGAACGGCTGCATCCGCGACGTCGCGCACGCCTACACCGTCGAGGGCGGTCTGGCCGTCCTGCGCGGCAACCTCGCCGAGGACGGCGCGATCATCAAGACCGCCGGCATCGACCCGGAGCTCTTCCACTTCGTCGGCACCGCGCTGGTCTGCGAGTCGCAGGACGAGGCCGTCGACAAGATCCTCCGCAAGGAGGTCAAGCCCGGCCACGTCGTCGTCGTCCGCTACGAGGGCCCCTCGGGCGGCCCTGGCATGCAGGAGATGCTCTACCCGACGTCGTTCATCAAGGGCCGCGGCCTCGGCAAGGTGTGCGCGCTCATCACCGACGGCCGCTTCTCCGGCGGGTCGTCCGGCATCTCCGTCGGCCACGTCTCCCCGGAGGCGTCGGCCGGCGGCGCGATCGGCCTCATCGAGGACGGCGACGAGATCGAGATCGACGTCGAGACGCGGCTCATCCGCATCAACGTCCCCGACGCCGTGCTCGCCGAGCGCCGCGCCAAGATGGAGGCGTCGGAGAACCCGTGGCAGCCGCTCAACCGCGACCGCTACGTCTCGCCGGCCCTGCAGGCGTACGCCGCGATGGCGACCTCCGCCGACCGCGGCGCGGTCCGCGACGTGAGCCGCCTCCGCCGCGCCTGACGCTCGGCACCCGGCCCTGCCGTGCGGTGCGGGACGCTCGGAGCGTGACCGCACTCGAGCTCTCGCCCCGCTGGTCGGGGTACGAGGACAGGTCGGACGCCACCGAGCGCTGGCGCGCGCGCGTCCTCACCGAGCTCGGGACCGAGATGGCGCCCGAGCACGAGCTCTTCGGCCGGGTCGCGCACGTCGAGGCGTTCTTCGAGGCGTCCGACGACGTCCTCGTGCGGCTGCGGGAGGTGACGGAGCAGCAGCGCGAACCGTGCTCCGACGTGCCTCGGCCCGACGGACCTCGGAGTGGCGACGCTGCCCCCTCGCTCGTCGACCTGCTGCGCGCCGACGACGACATCGAGTTCGAGCCGCCTCGGGCTCCGGTCCGGCCGCGCGGCTGGGAGGTCTGACCGGCGGCGAGCCGGATGCCGGGGCGGTCGGGTCTGCCTAGTCTCGGGGCATGACGACGACGCAGGACGGGACGGCCGGGGTCGACATCAAGCCGCGGTCGCGGCAGGTCACGGACGGGCTGGAGGCGACGGCGTCCCGCGGGATGCTGCGCGCCGTCGGGATGGGCGACGAGGACTTCGCGAAGCCGCAGGTCGGCGTCGCGTCGTCCTGGAACGAGATCACGCCGTGCAACCTGTCGCTCGACCGCCTGGCGAAGGCGGTCAAGGACGGGGTGCACGCCGGTGGGGGGTACCCGCTGGAGTTCGGCACGATCTCGGTGTCGGACGGCATCTCGATGGGCCACGAGGGCATGCACTTCTCCCTCGTGAGCCGCGACATCATCGCGGACTCGGTCGAGACGGTGATGATGGCCGAGCGGCTCGACGGGTCGGTGCTGCTCGCGGGCTGCGACAAGAGCCTGCCGGGGATGCTCATGGCGGCGGCGCGCCTCGACCTCGCGAGCGTGTTCCTCTACGCGGGCTCGATCATGCCGGGCTGGGTCAAGCTCTCGGACGGCACCGAGAAGGACGTGACGATCATCGACGCGTTCGAGGCCGTCGGGGCGTGCGCGCGCGGTCTCATGAGCCCCGAGGACGTCGACCGGATTGAGCGCGCGATCTGCCCGGGCGAGGGCGCGTGCGGCGGCATGTACACCGCGAACACCATGGCGTCGGTCGCGGAGGCGATCGGGATGTCGCTGCCGGGGTCGGCGGCCCCGCCGTCGGCCGACCGGCGGCGTGACCAGTTCGCCCGCCGGTCCGGCGAGGCCGTGGTGGAGCTGCTGCGGCGCGGCATCACGGCGCGCCAGATCATGACGAAGGAGGCGTTCGAGAACGCGATCGCCGTCGTCATGGCGTTCGGCGGCTCGACGAACGCCGTCCTGCACCTGCTGGCCATCGCGCACGAGGCCGAGGTCGACCTCACGCTCGACGACTTCAGCCGGGTCGCCGCGCGCGTGCCGCACCTCGGCGACCTCAAGCCGTTCGGGCGGTACGTCATGAACGACGTCGACCGCATCGGCGGCGTGCCGGTCGTCATGAAGGCGCTGCTCGACGCGGGCCTGCTGCACGGCGACTGCCTCACGGTGACCGGCCGGACGGTCGCGGAGAACCTCGCCGACATCGCCCCGCCCGACCCGGACGGCAAGATCCTGCGCGCGCTCGACAACCCGATCCACCGCACGGGCGGGATCACGATCCTGCACGGGTCGCTCGCCCCCGAGGGGGCGGTCGTCAAGTCCGCCGGGTTCGACTCGGACGTGTTCGAGGGGACCGCACGCGTCTTCGAGCGGGAGCGCGCGGCGCTCGACGCCCTGGAGGACGGCACGATCCAGGCGGGTGACGTCGTCGTCATCCGGTACGAGGGCCCGAAGGGTGGCCCGGGCATGCGCGAGATGCTCGCGATCACCGGGGCGATCAAGGGGGCGGGGCTGGGCAAGGACGTCCTGCTCGTCACCGACGGCCGCTTCTCCGGCGGGACGACCGGCCTGTGCGTCGGGCACATCGCGCCCGAGGCCGTCGACGCGGGGCCGATCGCGTTCGTGCGGGACGGCGACCGGATCTGTCTGGACGTCGCGCACGCGACGCTGGACCTGCTGGTCGACGACGCGACTCTCGCCGAGCGTGCGGTCGGCTGGGCGCCGCTGGCCCCCCGCTACACGCGCGGTGTCCTGGGCAAGTACCAGAAGCTCGTGCAGTCGGCGTCGAAGGGCGCGGTGCTGGGGTAGCGCGCGCGCACCGGCCGGCCCCGGTGCCCGGCCGGCCCCGGTGCCCGGTCGGCCCCGGTGCCCGGTCCGCCCGCTGCGCCCCGGCCGTGTGGAAGGTGTGTCGCGCAGACCGCGACACACCTTCCACACCGGCCTACCTGGCGGGTCCAGCCCTGCGGTCAGTCGCCCGCGATGGCGCGCAGCGCGGCCAGGTGGTCACGCAGGGCCGCGCGACCCTGCGCCGACAGCGTCAGCCACGTGCGGGGGCGCTTGCCGACGTAGCCCTTGCGCACGGTCACGTACCCGGCCTGCTCGAGGACGGTCACGGCCTTCGACAGGGCGGAGTCGCTGATCTCGACGGCGTCGCGGACGGCGCCGAACTCGGCCTCCTCGGTCGCGGCGAGCGCGGCGACGACGGACAGCCGGACGGGGGAGTGGATGACCTCGTCGAGGCGGGCGCGCGCGGGTTCGCCGACGGCGTCGGGGCCGGGCAGCGGGGGTGTCACGCGTGCGCCTCCCGCCAGGCGCCGCGGGCGAGGGGGAGCGTGGCGAGGACGGCCGCGGCGAGCCACCACAGGACGGACTCGCGCAGCCAGGTGAGCCCGACGACCAGCGCGATCGCGTAGACGACGCCCCACGTGGTCACGGCGGCGACCCAGCGCAGGCCCATGCCCTGCTTGGTGACGGGTGCGCCGCGGAGCCAGGCGAGCGAGAGCGCGAGGAGGACGGCGCCGTACGCGCCGGCGAGCGTGAGGGCGCCGGTGTCGTCGGGGATGGTGGAGAGCCCGACGAAGAACATGAACGTCGAGGTGGCGTGGCCGGTGAGCCACAGGGCGTGCCGGTTCTGACCGCTCGCGCGCAGGGTTCCGGCCGCGGCGGCGGAGCGGGCGAGGAGCGCGCGTGCCTCGTCGGGGGTGGGGGCCGGGGTCGTCTCGTTCTCCGTCATGCGAGTAGTTTCCACAATGGAAAGTAGATGCGCAAGCGGCAGTTCTACCCAGGGCGACGCAGCGGTGTCAGCGGCTGCGCAGCACGAAGTCCTGGATCGCGACGACCGCGGCGCCGCGCGCCCACTGCGCGAAGTCGCCGGGCAGCACGACCAGGTCGACCTCGGTGGCCTGCGGGTGCCGGTCGGCGGCGACGGCTGCGCGCACCGCCTCGTCCGCGACGACGGCCAGCTCGACGCCCTCGCCCGTGAGGAGGACCCGCTCGGGCATGGTGAGGTTCGCGACCGCCGCGACGAGCCGCCCGAGCGCCCGCCCCGCGTCGTCGACGATGCGCCGCGCCGCCGGGTCGCCCTCGCGCGCGAGGTCGAGCAGGGCGTCCGACGTCACCGGGCGGCGCAGCGCGACGGCGGCCTCCGCCTCGAGCGCCTCGGTCGTGAGCATCGCGCCCGCGCAGCCGCGGTGACCCTCCGGGCACAGGGGGCCGTTGGGGTCGAGCGGGTAGTGGCCGACCAGGCCCAGGCCCATGTCGCGGTGCCGCACCAGGCGGTCGTGCACGACGAGCCCGTAGCCCACGCCCGCGCCGACGGTCACGACCGCGAACGTCGCCACGTCGCGCCCGCCCCCGAACCAGTGCTCGGCGGAGGTCAGGGCGGCGACGTCGTTCTCGACGACCGTGGGCAGGCCGGTCCGGGCCCGGACGAGCCTGCCGAGCGGGACGTCGTGCCAGCCGAGGAACGGCGCGACGTGCACGGTCGTGCCGTCGGGGGAGTGGCCGCCCAGGCTGACGCCGATCCCGGTGAGCGAGTCGGCTTGCAGGGTCCCCGGAGGTGCGGCCGCGACGACCGCGTCCGCGAGGTCGCCGACGGCGGCGACGACGGACTCGGGCGTCGACCCGGGAAGGTCGGCGCTGCGGGTCGCGAGGACCGTGCCGCGCAGGTCGACGAGCACCGCGTGCGCGCTGCCGACGGCCAGGTTGACGCCGACGAAGTGGTGCGACGACGCGTCGACGTCGAGGGGCCGGCTGGGTCGTCCGACGGCGGGTCCGGGCCGGTCGGGCGACTCGACGAGCAGGCCGCGCCGGACGAGGTCCTTGGTGAGGCGGGTGAGCGTGGGTTGCGAGAGGTCGAGGCGGCGGGCGAGCTCGGCGCGGGACAGGGGGCCGCGCAGCAGGACCTCGAGCGCGACCTGCAGCTCGGTGCCGCCCTCGGACCACTCGCGTGCCGCCACGGCCGTCCTCCTCGCGCTCGACCGACCGTCCAGGACGCACCTTACCTTCCGCCGCAGAAGCAAGAGGCGACAATTGAGCCCGAAAAGTGGGACCGCGACCACAGTTGACGGGATAGTTACTTCCACAGTGGAATGAACCCGTGTTCGCACCTTCCCGCCTCACGGCCCCCGTCCACCTCCGCTCCGGCGGCACCAGCGTCGTGGTCGACGCGTCCGGTGACGCGCTGCCCCGGATCGTCCACTGGGGCCCCGACCTCGGCCCGCTCGACGACGAGACCCTCGCGTCCGTCGTCGACGCGCACCGGTCGATCCCCGTGTCCGGCGGCCTCGACGTCGCCGTGCCCGTCGCGGTCCTGCCCGAGGCCTCGGCCGGCTGGACGGGCCAGCCCGGGCTCGCCGGCCACCGCGACGGCAGCGGCTTCTCGACGCGCCTGCAGGTCACCGGCACCGACGGCCCGCACCGCGGGGACGACGACGTCCTGCGCCTCGACGTCCGCTCCGTCGACCCCGTCGCCGAGCTCGCCGTCGACCTCGCCGTCGAGCTGCACCCCAGCGGCGTCGTCCGCGTGCGCGCCGCGGTCCGCAACACCGGCTCGACGCCCTTCGACCTGCACGGCGTGCTCCCCGCGCTGCCCGTCCCCGACGTCGCCACCGAGCTGCTCGGCACCACCGGCCGGCACCTGCGCGAGCGCAGCCCGCAGCGGCTGCCGTTCGTCGTCGGCAGCCACGTGCGGGAGAGCCGCACCGGCCGGCCCGGCGCCGACGCGAGCCTGGTCCTCGTCGCGGGCGAGCAGGGCTTCGGCTCCCGGCACGGCGCGGTGTGGGGCGTGCACGTCGGGTGGAGCGGCAACCACCGGCTCGTCGCCGACCGCACCCCGCGCGGCGACGCGGTCCTCGCAGGCGGCGAGCTGCTGCTCCCCGGGGAGATCGTGCTCGAACCGGGCGCGCAGTACGACTCGCCCTGGCTCTACGGCAGCCACGGCACGGGCCTCGACGCGCTCGCGTCGCGCTTCCACGACTACGTGCGCGCCCGCCCGCAGCACCCGCGCACACCCCGGCCCGTCACGCTCAACACGTGGGAGGCCGTGTACTTCGACCACGACCTCGGACGGCTCAGCGCGCTCGCGGACGTCGCGGCCGACCTCGGCGTCGAGCGGTTCGTCCTCGACGACGGCTGGTTCGGCTCGCGCCGCGACGACACCCGCGGGCTCGGCGACTGGGAGGTCTCCGACGCGGTGTGGCCCGACGGCCTCGAGCCGCTGATCACGAAGGTCACCGGCCTCGGCATGCAGTTCGGGCTGTGGGTCGAGCCGGAGATGGTCAACCCCGACTCCGACCTCGCCCGCGCGCACCCCGACTGGCTGCTCGCCGTCCCCGGTCGGATGCCCGTGCCCGCGCGGAACCAGCAGGTCCTCGACCTCGGCCGGCCCGAGGCGTTCGCACACATCCTGGGGCGGCTCGACGCGCTGCTCACCGACCACGACATCGCGTACCTCAAGTGGGACCACAACCGCGAGCTCACCGACGCGGGTCACGGGCACCTCGGCGTCGCGGGCGTGCACGGGCAGACGCTCGCCGTCTACCGGCTCCTCGACGAGCTCCGCTCCCGGCACCCCGGGGTCGAGATCGAGTCGTGCGCGTCGGGCGGCGCCCGCGTCGACCTGGGCATCCTCGAACGCACCGACCGCGTCTGGGTGAGCGACACGATCGACCCCGTCGAGCGCGAGCAGATCCAGCGCTGGACCGGCCTGCTGCTGCCGCCCGAGCTCATGGGCCAGCACGTCGGCGGTCCCGTCTCGCACACCACGGGCCGCCGGCACGAGCTGTCGTTCCGCGCCGCGACGGCGTTCCTCGGCCACTTCGGCGTCGAGTGGGACGTCACGCAGGCGTCCGACGACGAGCGCGCCGAGCTCGCCGCGTGGATCGCCGCGCACCGCGCGCACCGCGACCTGCTGCACACCGGCACGCGCGTGCACGCCGACCTCGCGGATCCCGCCCTGCGGGCCCACGGCGTCGTCGCCCGCGACCGCTCGGAAGCGATCTTCGTCGTCACCCAGCTGACGACGAGCGTGACGAGCCCGCCCGGCAGCATCCGGCTGCCCGGGCTCGACCCGGACGCGCGCTACGACGTGCGCCCGCTCCCGCCCGGGGACACGATCGAAGGGCACGGACGCGGTCCGCTGACCTGGTGGGACGAAGGCGTCCGTCTGTCAGGACGCGCCCTGCAGCAGATCGGGCTCCGCGCCCCCGCGCTCTTCCCCGAGCGCAGCGTCCTCGTGCAGGTCCGGCGCGCCGACGCGCCGACCGCACCCGAGCAGAGGGCTGCCGCTGCCGACGGCCCGCTGCCGACCTCAGGAGGAACAGCATGAACCGACGGTGGGCACGGCCCGCAGTGGGCCTCGCGGTCGCCGGACTCGTCCTGCCGCTCGCGGCGTGCGGGAGCGACGACAGCCGCACGACGATTACGTTCTTCCAGTTCAAGTCGGAGGCCGTGGAGTACTTCGAGGGTCTGGCCACGCAGTTCGAGGAGGAGAACCCCGACATCCGCGTCGTGGTGCAGAACGTGCCCGACCCGGAGACGGCGCTGCGCACGCGGCTCGTGAAGGACGACGTGCCCGACGTGCTCACGCTCAACGGCAACGGCACGTTCGGCGAGTTCGCGTCGGCCGGCATCTTCGAGGACTTCGCCGACGACCCGGTGCTCGACACGATCAACCCGGGGTACGTCGACATCGTCCAGGCGCTGGGGGAGTCCGAGCCGGGCGCCGTCAACGGCATCCCCTTCGCGGCCAACGCGAGCGGCGTCCTCTACAACGAGGAGCTCTTCGCCGAGGTCGGCGTCGAGGTCCCGACGACGTGGGACGAGCTCATCGCCGCCGCGCAGACGTTCGAGGCCGCCGGGGTCACGCCGTTCTACGGGATGCTCGGCGAGGCGTGGACGCCGCAGGCGCCCCTCGCACCGCTCACCGCGCAGACCGCACCCGAGGGCTTCTTCGAGGACCGGTTCGCGGAGCGCACCACGTTCGCCGAGGGCTGGCGGACCGCGATCGACGAGCTGGGCGAGCTGTTCCAGTACACCCAGCCGGACCCCGGGGCGTCGGGCTACCAGGAGGGCACCCGGGCGTTCGCCGAGGGCAAGTCCGCGATGCTGCTGCTCGGCAGCTACGCCGTCCCGCAGATCCGCACGTTCGAGCCGGACTTCACCGTCGGGTCGTTCGCGCTGCCGGCCACGAACGACCCCGCGAAGACGACCCTGGTCTCGGGCGTCGACGTGCTCGTCACCGCCGGCGCGGGCGGCGCGCACCCCGAGGAGTCGCAGCGGTTCATCGAGTTCCTGCTGCAGCCCGACGTCGTGCAGGCGTACTCCGAGGCGCAGGTCGCGATCCCCGCGATCGAGGGCGCCGCGAACACCGACCCCGCGCTCGCGGGCGTCCAGGAGTACATCGACGAGGGCCGGCTCGTGGGCTTCACCGACCACCAGTTCATCCCGGCGATCCCGCTCGCCCAGCTCCTGCAGGAGTACCTGTTCGAAGGGGACGCCGACGCCATGCTGACGAAGCTCGACGAGAGCTGGGACAAGGTCGCGGCGCGCCGCACCTGGGGTCTCGGGAAGGTGGAGCAGTGACCGCCACGACGCAGGCCACGGTCGCGCGGGGCACCCCGCCGACGACGCCGATCCGCAAGCGCGGCATCGCGTCCCGCACACCCCGCGCGTTCTACTGGATGGTCCTGCCGGCGTTCGTGCTGTTCTTCCTGCTGCACACCGTCCCCGTCCTGCAGGGCGTGTTCTACAGCTTCACCGACTCGCCCGGCTACGGGCCGTACGAGTTCGTCGGGTTCGCCAACTACCAGGCGCTGTTCACCGACCCGCGCGTCATCCACGCGTACCTGTTCACGTTCCAGTTCGCGATCGTCGCGACCGTCCTGGTCAACGTCATCGCGCTGGCCGTGGCGGTCGCGCTCAACAGCCGGATCAAGTTCCGCACGACGCTGCGCGCCGTGTACTTCATCCCGTACGTGCTCGCGGTGCTCGTCGTCGGGTACGTCTTCCAGTACCTGTTCTCCATCTCGATCCCCGCGATGGCGCAGGCCCTCGGCAACGAGCGGTTCTCCACGTCGATCCTGTCCGACGAGAGCCTCGCGTGGATCGCGATCGTCGTCCTCGCGGTGTGGCAGGCGGCGGCGTTCAACATCGTGCTCTACCTGGCCGGCCTGCAGACCGTGCCGCACGAGCTCTACGAGGCGGCGTCGCTCGACGGCGCGGGCGCGTGGCGCCAGTTCCGCAGCATCACGTTCCCGATGATCTGGGGCTTCTTCGTCATCAACATGGTGCTCGCGCTCAAGGGGTTCCTGCAGGTGTTCGACCACATCGTCGCCATGACGGGCGGCGGGCCGGGCACCGCGACGGAGTCCGTCGGGCTGCTCATCTACAAGGGCGGCTTCCAGGGCGGCGAGTTCGGCTACCAGCTCGCGAACGCGGTCGTCTTCATGATCGTCATCATCGTGTTCGCCCTCGTCCAGTTCCGCGTGCTCCAGCGAGAGGACACGTCAGCATGAGCGCCGAGACGCAGACCCCGGGCCGCACCAACTGGTGGCTCACCGGTCTCATGATCTTCCTGTCGCTGAGCATCCTCGTGCCGCTGTACCTGGTGGTCGTGACGGCGCTCAAGACGCCGGACCAGCTCACGGGCGCGGGGTTCGACCTGCCGAGCCCGGTGACGTTCGGCAACTTCGGCGAGGCGTGGCGGCTCACGGACTTCCCGCGCTCCGCGCTCAACAGCGCGCTCATCACGGTCGGTGCGGTCACCCTGACGCTGCTGACCAACTCGATGGTCGCCTACGCGATCGCCCGGAACATGCACAAGAAGCTGTTCAAGGGGCTCTTCTACTACTTCATCGCGGCGCTGTTCGTGCCGTTCCCGATCCTCATGCTCACCGTCGCGAAGCTCACGGCGCAGCTCAACCTCGACAACCAGCTCGGGCTGATCCTGCTCTACGTGGTGTTCGGCCTGTCGTTCAACGTCTTCGTGTTCGTCGCGTACATCCACTCGATCCCGCGCGAGCTCGAGGAGGCGGCGATCGTCGACGGTGCCAACACGTGGACCGTGTTCTGGAAGGTCATCTTCCCGCTGCTGCGGCCCATGAACGCCACGGTCGGGATCATCACGTGCGTGTGGGCGTGGAACGACTTCATGCTCCCGCTGATCATCCTGTCCGACCCGCGGGCCGCGACGCTGCCGCTGCAGCAGTACGTGTTCCAGAGCCAGTTCAGCACCAACTTCACGGTCGCGTTCGCGTCGTACCTGCTCGCGATGGTGCCGCTGCTGCTGGTCTACGTCCTGGCGCAGCGCTGGGTGATCTCCGGCGTGACGCGCGGCGCGATCAAGTGACGGCCATCCTGGCCTGACCCACCCAGCACCCCGGAGAGAGGACCGAGACCGCATGACGTGGACCGTCGAGGACGCCCCCTGGTGGACCAGCGCCGTCGTCTACCAGGTGTACCCCCGCTCGTTCGCCGACTCCGACGGCGACGGCGTGGGGGACCTGCGGGGCGTCCTCGACCACGTCGACCACCTGGCCGAGCTCGGCGTCGACGTCGTGTGGCTGTCCCCGATCTACCCGTCCCCGCAGGACGACAACGGGTACGACATCAGCGACTACCGGGACGTCGACCCGACGTTCGGGACGCTCGCCGACCTCGACGCCCTGCTCGCGGCGCTGCACGGGCGCGGCATGCGCCTCGTCATGGACCTCGTCGTCAACCACACGTCCGACGAGCACCCGTGGTTCGTCGAGTCGCGGTCGTCGGCCGACAACCCGAAGCGCGACTGGTACTGGTGGCGGCCGCCGCGGCACGGCATGGCCGCGGGCGCGCCCGGCGCCGAGCCGACGAACTGGCGGTCCTTCTTCTCGGGCCCGTCGTGGGAGCTCGACGAGACGACCGGCGAGTACTACCTGCACCTGTTCAGCCGCAAGCAGCCGGACCTCAACTGGGAGAACCCCGAGGTCCGCGAGGCCGTCTACGACATGATGCGCTGGTGGCTCGACCGCGGGGTCGACGGCTTCCGGATGGACGTCATCAACGTCGTGTCGAAGGACCCCGCGCTGCCCGACGGACCCGTGCACGACGGCCTGTGGGGCGACGGCAGCGCGGCGTACACGAACGGCCCGCGCATCCACGAGTTCCTCGCGGAGATGCACCGTGAGGTCTTCGCCGGCCGGTCCGACCGGCTGCTGACCGTCGGGGAGATGCCCGGCGTCACCGTCGAGCACGCCCGCCTGTTCACCGACCCGGCGCGCGCCGAGGTCGACATGGTGTTCCAGTTCGAGCACGTCGGCCTCGACCACGGGCCCGGCGGCAAGTTCGACGTCCGGCCGCTGCGGCTCACCGACCTCAAGGCGTCGTTCGGGCGCTGGCAGGCCGAGCTCGCCGACGTCGGCTGGAACAGCCTCTACTGGAACAACCACGACCAGCCGCGCGTCGTGTCGCGGTTCGGCGACGACGGCCGCTACCGCCGCGAGTCCGCGACGATGCTCGCGACCGTCCTGCACCTGCACCGCGGGACGCCGTACGTCTACCAGGGCGAGGAGCTCGGGATGACGAACGCGGGGTTCACGTCGTTCGACGACTACCGCGACATCGAGTCGCTGCGGCACGTCGCCGACGCGCGCGCGGCCGGGCACAGCACGGACGACGACCTTCTCGCCGGGCTCGCCGCGATGGGCCGCGACAACGCGCGCACCCCGATGCAGTGGGACGACTCGCCGCACGCGGGCTTCACCACGGGCACGCCGTGGCTCCCCGTGAACCCGAACCACGCGCAGATCAACGCCGCGCAGCAGCGGGCCGACGAGACGTCGGTCTTCCACCACTACCGGCGCCTGGTCGCGCTGCGGCACGACGAGCCCGTCGTCGCGCTCGGCGACTTCACGATGCTGCTGCCCGACCACGAGCACGTCTACGCGTTCACGCGCACGCTCGGCGACGACACGCTGCTGGTGCTCGGCAGCTTCTCGGGGGACGAGCAGAGGGTCGACGTCGACGGCGCGGCGGGGTCGGCCCTCGTGCTCGGCAACTACCCGGACGCGACCGCGCCGGCCGACGGCACGGTCGTCCTGCGCCCGTGGGAGGCGCTGGTGCTGCGCACGCGACGCTGACCCGAGGCCCGGCGTCGCGGGGCTCCGGTGCGGGTGACAGCGGTCAGCCCTGCTGGACGTCGACGACCACGCGCACCGGGTCCTGCAGGACGAACACCCGGAACGGCCGGTGCGCGCCGTCGACCCCGACGACCGACTGCGTCATGCCCTCGAACGTCAGGGGTCGCGTGACCTCGACGACCGTGCCCTGGCGCGGCCCGACGTCCTGCGCGAACTCCTCCTGGCCGGTGTCCTGCGGGTACCCCGTCCCGGTCAGCCAGACGTCCAGCACCGCGTCACCGGCCACCTCGACCGGCTCCCCGCTGCCGTCCTGCACCGCCTGGTCGACGTAGGTCACCCGCCAGCCCGGGATGCCGCCGCCGGCCACCTCGTAGACGACCCGGTCGTACCCGTCGTGCGTCCCGACCCGCACGTCGACGACCGTCACGCGCTCGCCCGAGGGCTCGGCGGTGAGCTCCGTCGCCGGGGGCGAGAAGTCCCCGAGCGGGTCCTCGTCGTCGGGGGCGGCGGTCGCCGGGGTCGAGGCTGCGGGCTCCGGGGCCGGCGAGGCGGCCGGTGACGACGCGGACGTCCCCGGCGTCGCGTCGCCGCCCTGCCCGTCCGACGAGCCCTGCCCGCCCGCCGCGCCCTGCCCGCACGCCGCGAGCAGCGCAGCAGCCAGCGCCAGCGACGTGAGCGACGCGCGCGTCCCTGTCCTCGTCATCGACCCCGGTCCTCCCTCGGCGTGGCACGTCCTGCCAGGCTAGGCGGCCCGGTCGGGGATCCCGCCAGCCGGCGGCGTGTGTCGTCGGCGGCTCCGCTCGGCCGGTCGGGTGAACCGCGCCGGTCACCGGTCCCCGCGGCCGCCGAGGTGCCGATGGTCGGGAAGGAGCACGGGAGGTCGACCATCGAGGCAGCCGGCGAGCCCGCGGTGCACGTCCGCGGCCTGCGCAAGACGTACCGGACGTTCACGCTGCGCGAGACCGTGGCCGTCGACCGGCTCGACCTCACGGTCCCCGCGGGCGGCGTGCACGCGTTCCTCGGGCCGAACGGCTCGGGGAAGACGACGACGATCCGCATGCTCCTCGGCCTCGCACGTCCCGACGCGGGCACCGTGCACCTGTTCGGCACGCCCGTGCCGCAGCGGCTGCCGGACGTCGTGGGGCGGGTCGGCGCGATCGTCGAGAACCCCAAGCTGGTCCCGGGCTTCTCGGGCCGCCGGAACCTGCGCCTGCTCGCCACCGCCGTCGGCGTCCCGCACACCCGCGTCGAGGAGGTGCTCGAGCGCGTCGGGCTGCGCGACCGCGGCGCCGACCAGTTCCGCCGCTACTCCCTCGGCATGAAGCAGCGCCTCGCGATCGCGGCCACCTTGCTCAAGGACCCCGACCTGCTGATCTTCGACGAGCCGACGAACGGCCTGGACCCCGCGGGCATCCGCGACGTCCGCGCGACGATGCGGTCGCTCGCCGACGAGGGGCGCACGGTCCTCGTGTCGAGCCACATCCTCGCGGAGGTCGAGCAGGTCGCCGACACCGTGTCGGTCGTCGCCCGCGGCCGCCTGGTCGCCGAGGGGACCGTCGCGGCCCTGCTCGCGGGCGACGGCGGTGCCGCGGTCCGCGTCGGCGTCCCGGAGCCCGAGCGGGCCACGGCGCTGCTGGCCGCGCGCGGGTGGGCCGTGCGCCGGGACGGGCACGCGCTCGTCGTGTCCGGGGCGGCGGGCGCCGCGCAGGTCAACGAGGTGCTCGCGCGCGGCGAGGTGTTCGCCGACGAGGTCGTGCTGCTGCGGCGGGACCTCGAGTCGGTCTTCCTCGAGCTCACGGGCTCCGCGCCGGACGGGGCCGCCCCCGCGGACGCGACGACGGACGCCCCGCCCGTCGTCGCGTACCCGACGACGACCGCCTCGCCGGGAGGTCGAGCGTGACCGCCCTCCTGCGCGCCGAGCTCGCCCGGGCCGCGGCCCGACCCCTCGTCTGGCTCGTCGCCGCCGGCCTCGTGCTGGGCGCCATCGGGCTCGTCGCGCTCGGCTGGTGGGAGACACGCCCGCCGTCCGCCGCGGAGGTCGCGGCCGCCGACCTGGCGTACCAGGACGTGCTGGGGGCCTGGGAGGCCGACGGCGACGCGCGCATCGCCAAGTGCCGTGACCTCGAGGCGACGTTGCGCGCGGAGCAGCCGGGGCAGGACCTCGACCTCGGGTGCGACGCCATGGCCCCGGTCCCCGAGATGTTCCTTCCCCTGCGCCCCGGGCTCGGCGAGCTCCTCGACGGCCGCCTGCCGTCGATCGGCGTGATGCTCGTGCTCGGCCTGCTCATGGTCGGCGTGGGTCTCGTCACGTCCGACCTCCAGTCAGGCGCGATGGGCACGTGGCTGACGTTCGCGCCGCGCCGCGGGAGGGTGCTGGTCAGCCGGCTCGTCGCGGCCGTCGTGGCGGCGCTGCCGTGCGGGCTGCTCGCGCTCGCGGTCCTCGTCGCGGGTCTCGCTCTGGTCTGCGCGGTGCACGGGACGTCGCTCGCCGTCCCCGCGGCGGAGTGGGCGTCCATGGGCGGTCGGGCCGGGCGCTGGCTCGTCGCGGGTCTCGGCGCGACGGCGCTGGGGGTGGGTCTCGCGTTCGCGCTGCGGCACGCCGCGGCCGTCACGGGCCTCGTCGTGTGGTGGGGCGCCGCGATCGAGAGCGCCCTGCCCCTCGTGCTGCCGTCCGCGCGCTGGCTGCCGCTGTCGACGAACCTCACCGCGTGGACGTCGGGCCAGGCCGACTACGGCGTCGAGACCTGCGTCCCCGACCCGCGCGTGCCCGGCGGGGAGGTGTGCGAGGAGGTGCTGCACGTCGTCGGCATGGGCCAGGGCGCGCTGGTCACGGGCGCGATGGTGGTCGTGGCTCTCGTCGCGGGGTGGGTCGTCTTCCGGCTCCGCGACGTGCCCTGACGGGGCGGGCGTCCCGGCACCGGCACCCCGACCGCCGGCTCACACCGGGTCGACGACGCGGACCGACGGCAGGCCGCGCCGCCGGACCAGGACCTCCGCGACGACCAGGTTCGGCAACCAGCACAGGAACGTCACCGCGTGGTACGCGTTCTCCCACGCCGCGTCGAAGTCGAACGCGTCGCCCGCCGCGAACGCCTGCGCGGCGACGAGCACGCCGACCCACGAGCGCAGCATCACGCCGGCGTAGGTGAGCGCGAAGTTCCGGATCATCCACGCCTGGTGCGACCGGACGTCGCCCGCGCGGATCGCGCGGTACGCCCGCCACCCGGTCCACAGCCACAGCACGCCGAGCGTCCCGAAGCCGAGGAAGCCGACCATCCCGGCCGTGTTGAACGGCGCCATGACGAGCGACGCAGTGCCCCCGACGGCCACGCCACCGAGGTAGACCCGGCCGAGCCACCGGTGCAGGACCGGCCACCGCCGCCGGGCGCCCGCCCAGAACTGGACCGGCCCGACGAGCAGTGCGACCCCGGCACCGACGACGTGCAGGAGGAACGCGACCTGCACGACCGCGGGCGTCCCGGCGTAGGCCTCCGCCAGCGGCGCACGCTCGGGGTCGAGCTGCTCCAACGTCCCCATGAGGTACGGCACGGCGGAGTACGCGACGATCGCGAGCGACGTCAGCAGGACCACGGTCCACCCGACGCGACGCCCGGCACGGGTCCGTCGGCGTGCCGCGGGGGACGGGCGCCGCGCGGGGACCGGGGCCGGTCGGGCGGGCGGCGGGACGGGTGGCACCGAGGTGGTCGTCATGTCCGACCACGCTAGGCACGTGCCCGGTTCGTGTCGGTATGGCCTACCCCCGGGCGCACCGGGTCGTCAGCCCGACCCCCGTGTCCACCGATCGGTGGACGCCGAGGTCGGGACCTCGGTCGTCGCGGCGGCGTGACGGTGGTGAGGATGCTGGAGGCATGACCACACGGCACGGCACGGCACCCGCGATCGAGGTCGCGGGCCTGCGCAAGCGGTACGGGCAGAAGCAGGCGGTCGACGGTCTCGACCTGCAGGTCGCGGCGGGGGAGATCGTCGCGATCCTCGGCCCGAACGGTGCGGGCAAGACGACGACCGTCGAGATCCTCGAGGGCTACCGGCACCGCGACGACGGGCACGTCCGTGTGCTCGGCGAGGACCCGCAGACCGCGGGCCGCGCCTGGCGGGCCCGGATCGGCGTCGTGCTGCAGGGCACGAACGACCTCGCCGAGGCGTCCGTCGGGGAGCTCGTCCGGCACTTCTCCCGGTTCTACCCGGACCCGCGCGACCCCGACGAGGTCATCGACGCCGTCGGCCTGCGCGAGAAGGTCCGGGTGCGCGCCCGCCAGCTCTCGGGCGGCCAGCGCCGCCGCCTCGACGTGGCGCTCGGCATCGTCGGCCGTCCCGATCTCGTCTTCCTCGACGAGCCGACGACCGGGTTCGACCCGCAGGCGCGGCGCTCGTTCTGGGACCTCGTCGAGAGCCTGCGCACGGACGGCACGACGATCCTGCTGACCACCCACTACCTGGAGGAGGCCGAGCGGCTCGCCGACCGGGTCGTCGTGGTCGCCGACGGGCGCGTGGTCGCCGAGGGCACCCCCGACGACCTGGGTGGGCGCGGTGCCCGCCAGGCCGTCGTGCGGTGGGTCGAGGACGGTGCCGTGCGCGAGGTCAGGACGGACACGCCCACCCGCACCGTGGCCGAGCTGGCCGCGAGGTTCGACGAGGTCCCCGAGCTGCAGGTCCTGCGGCCGACGCTCGAGGACGTGTACCTGGGCCTGCTGCAGGGCGCGACCGCGCCCGCCGGCGAGCCCACCGACGCGAAGCAGGAGGCGCTGCGATGACCACCACGACGGCCCCCACCACGGCCACCGCGCGGCGGCTGCCCGGGCCGCTGGCCCTGGGGCTCGAGCGCGCGCGCTACGAGGTGCGGGTGTTCTTCCGGGAGCGCGACGCGGTCGTGTTCATCTTCGCGTACCCCGTCATCATGATGGGGATCTTCGCGGCGGTCTTCGGGCAGGACGGCGCGACCGTGCCGGCGGGCGACGTCGAGATCCCGTTCGCGCAGTACTTCCTGCCGGGCATGATCGCCACCGGCGTCATGCTGTCGAGCTTCCAGGCGCTCGCGATCGCGATCTCCGTCGAGCGCGACGAGGGCGGGCTCAAGCGGCTGCGCGGCACCCCGCTGCCCGCGTCGGCGTTCTTCGTCGGCAAGATCGGGCAGGTGCTGGGCACCGGGCTGGCGCAGACCGCGATCCTGCTCGTGTTCGCCGCGACGGCGTTCGACGTGCCGATGCCGTCGGACGTCTCCACGTGGGCGACGTTCGCGTGGGTCTACCTGCTCGGCACGGCCGCGGGTGCGGTGTGCGGCGTGGCGTTCTCGTCGGTGCCGCGCTCGGGCCGCTCGGCCAGCGCGGTCGTGACGCCGATCGTCCTCATCCTGCAGTTCATCTCGGGCGTCTTCTTCGCGTGGGACAGCCTGCCGTCGTGGATGCAGCAGGTCGCGTCGGTCTTCCCGCTGCGGTGGCTCGTCGAGGGCATGCAGGCGGTGTTCCTGCCGCCGCAGGTCACGGGCGACGCGGAGCTCGTGACGACCGCGCTGGTCCTCGGGGCGTGGCTCGTCGGCGGGCTGGTCGTCGGGGCCCGGTCGTTCCGGTGGCGCCGTCGTGACGACGGCTGACGAGCCTGTTGCCGTCGTGACGACTGCTGACGAGGGCCATGCCGCCGTGACGACCGCACCCGACCCCGGCCGGGCCGTCCCGCGAGGGACCGGCCTGGCCCGGGCGCGCGGTCAGGCCGGTCGCAGCCGGAAGACGGGGTGCGTCGCGACCAGCGGCACGAACGCGTCGACCGGGTCGTCGGGCGAGACGTCGAACACGCGCCGCACGACGGCGACCTCCCGCAGGTACTGCCGGAGCACGGGTGCGCCGGTCGCGGCGTCGACCTCCTCGACGGTCAGCCGCTCGCGCCGGCGCCCGCGCCGCACGTCGGCGGCTCCCGCGGCCCGCACGTTGTGCACCCACGCGACCGGCCCGTACGGCGCGACGAGCCAGCGGGTGCCCGCGTCCTCCACCAGGGTGACGGGCGTCGTCCGCGGGACGCCCGACGCGCGGCCCGGCACGGTCAGCAGGACGGTGCCGCGGGGACCGGCCCCGAGGCGGACCAGCGCGGTGACGGTCCCGTCCACGAGCCGGCGACCCGGTCCGCGTCGCCGTCGAGGTCGCCCGTCCGCCCGCTCGGTCGTTCCCATGCGGGCATCCTGCCCGTCGCGGTGCGTCCCGTCGACGGCCGCCCGCATGGCAGGCTCGGCGACATGCACGGCCGAGTGAGAGCCCCGTCCGCCGACCGGTGGGAGTTCTGGGTCCGGTCGCTGCGCGGGTGGGACGTCGTCTTCTACGCGATGACCGCGGTGGCCGGTGTGTCGATCGCGGTCGAGGTCGCGAACGCCCGTGACGCGGTCGTGGCGGTCGTGGGGCTGGTCGCGCTCGTGGTCGCGTACCTGGCGCTGGCCCGTCGCGGGGCGCTGCGCGGCGACGTGCGGCTCACGCGCCCCTACCTGGCGGTGCTCGTCGCGGTCGTCGTCCTGGAGCTCGGCCTGTCCGAGCTGGGCGCGGTGCTGCTCTTCGTCGGCTACTCCCAGATCTGGTACTTCGCGGTCACGCGCCTCGAGGGCGTCCTGTGGAGCGTCGCGCTCACGCTCGCGTTCGTCGGCGCGATGCTCGCGCGCGACCCCGGCCGCGTCGCGGACGCGCAGGGCGTCGCGGAGCTCGTCGGGGGCGCCGGGACGGGCCTCGTCTTCGCGATCGCGCTCGGGCTGTGGATCACGTGGATGTCGGAGCAGAGCGAGCAGCGCCAGCACCTCGTCGAGCAGCTCGGTGCGGCGCAGGCGGAGCTCGCCTCGACGCACCACGCGGCGGGCGTGCTGGAGGAGCGGGCGCGCCTCGCGCAGGAGATCCACGACACGCTCGCGCAGGGGTTCACGAGCGTCGTCATGCTCGCGCAGGCCGCATCCGCGGAGCTCGCGCTCGACCGCACGGGGTCCGCGGCCGACCGGCTCGACCAGATCGAGGCGGTCGCGCGCGACAACCTCGCGCAGGCGCGCGCGCTCGTCGCGGCGTTCGGCCCGCCCGAGCTCGAGAGCGGCTCGCTCGCTGACGCGCTGACCCGGCTCGGCGCACGGTTCGAGTCCGAGACCCGCGTCCGCGTGGAGGTCGCGGGGCTCGACGCACTGGGGGCCGTGGGGCCGGAGCAGTCCGTCGTGCTGCTGCGCGCGGCGCAGGAGGCCCTGGCGAACGTGCGCAAGCACGCGGGCGCACGCCACGTGCGGCTCTCGGTGGCCCGCGACGCGCGCGACGTCCGCCTGGAGGTCGCGGACGACGGCCGCGGGCTGCCGTCGGACGTCGTCGAGGGCGTCGGCCTGCGCGGCATGCGCGAGCGCGCGGACGCGGGCGGCGGCTCGCTGGAGGTGGTCGCCGCGCCCGGCGGCGGGACGCGCGTGCTCATGACGCTGCCGGCGGGTGCAGGTCCGGCGAGCGCTGTGCCGGCGAGTGCAGTGCAGGCGAGCGCAGTGCCGGCGAGCGCTGTGCCGGCGAACGCTGTGCGGGACGACGACGAGACGGGGGAGCGGTCATGACGATCCGGGTGCTGCTGGCGGACGACCACCCGGTCGTCCGCTCGGGCCTCGCGGGCATGCTCGCGCTCGAGCCGGACCTCGAGGTCGTCGGCGAGGCCGCCGACGGCGCACAGGCCGTCGCCCTGGTCGCCGAGCTCGTCCCCGACATCGTGCTCATGGACCTGCGCATGCCGGTCCTCGACGGTGCGGCGGCGACCGCACTCATCACGGGCGAGCGGCCGGGCGTCCGCGTCCTGGTGCTGACGACGTACGAGACGGACACCGACATCCTGCGCGCGGTCGAGGCCGGGGCCACCGGGTACCTGCTCAAGGACACCCCGCGCGACCAGCTCGTCGCCGGGGTGCGTGCGGCGGCGCGCGGTGAGTCGGCGCTGTCGCCGTCGGTCGCCCGCCGGCTCGTGCAGCAGCTGCGCGACGGCGACGCCGAGCGGCTGACGGCCCGCGAGCAGGAGGTCCTCGCAGGCGTCGCGCGGGGGCTGTCCAACGCGGGCATCGGCCGCGAGCTGTTCATCACGGAGGCGACGGTCAAGACGCACCTGCTGCGCGCGTTCACGAAGCTCGGCGTGGACGACCGCACGCGGGCGGTCACGGTCGCGATCGAGCGAGGCATCCTGCCGGGCGCGTGACGGTCCGCGGAACGCCTGGTCGGCGCGGTACCGGGCCGGGCTAGCGTGGCCCGGACGGCACGACGCGGAGGTGGGCGCATGGGCAAGGTGCACGAGCGGATCGACGACCGGATGCGGTCATTCCTCCTGGCGCAGCACGTGTTCTTCGTGGCGACCGCGCCGAGCGGTGACGAGGGCCACGTGAACCTGTCGCCCAAGGGCGTCGCGGGGTCGTTCGTCGTGCTGGACGACCGCACGGTCGCGTACCTCGACCTCACGGCCAGCGGCGCGGAGACGATCGCGCACCTGCGGGAGAACGGCCGGATCACGGTGATGTTCTGCGCGTTCGACGGCCCGCCGAACATCGTGCGGCTGCACGGCCGCGGCCGGTTCGTCACGCTGTACGACGACGGCTTCGCGGAGCTCGCGGCGCTGTTCGACGAGACGCGCGGCGCCCGGGCGGTCGTCGTGGTGGACGTGGACCGGGTCTCCGACTCGTGCGGCTACGGCGTGCCGTTCCTGGACTACGTGGGGGAGCGGGACCTGCTGCCGCCGTACATGGACCGCAAGGGCGCGGACGGGCAGGCGGCGTACCGGCGGCTGAAGAACCGGACGAGCATCGACGGCCTGCCGGCGTTCGACTTCGACCCGGAGCCGGACCCGGTCGCCTGACCCGGCGCCTGACCCGGCAGGTATCTGGGGGCGACCGCCGCGCTCCTTCCGGTATGGGCTCAGCGCCATCGCCCGCCCGACCGCGGCCCCGCGGCGGGCACGTCCCGGCGCCGGCCCGGTGGCGAGGACGCCACGGGACCGGTGACCGCACCTCTGCGGGTTCCCTGCTCCCCTAGGTGGTGCCACATGAGACGGTCCGCGACGTTCGGACTCGTGCTTCTCCTCCTGGCAGGTCTGCACCTGCTCTCCGCCCCTGCCGCCTCCGCAGCCCCGTACTGCGGCCAGGTCTGGGGCTCCGGCCCGAAGTCGGTCTTCGGCTACCCCAACGGCCAGGTGACGAACGTGCGCGCCGGCCGGCACGACTGCTACGACCGTCTCGTGCTCGACATCGACGCGCCGTTGGCGGGCTGGTCGGTGCGGTACGTCGACGTGGTCACGCAGGACGGCTCGGGCTTCCCGGTCGCCGTGCGCGGCGGTGCGCGGCTGCAGGTCGTCGCGCAGGCGGGCGTCGTCCCGACCGACGCGTGGTTCATCGGTGACGGCGGCCGGCTCGTCAACACGTCGTCGTACCGGACGTTCCGTGACGTCGTGTTCGCCGGTTCGTTCGAGGGTGTGACGACGATCGGGCTCGGTGTGCGGGCACGGCTGCCGTTCCGGGCCTTCGTGCTCGCCGGTCCGGGTGCCGGCTCCCGGCTGGTCGTCGACGTGGGGCACCAGTGGTGCGTCACGGGGACGACCTGCTGAGGCGGTCCCGGGGCCACGCGGGTGGTGCGGCGGAGGGATCTGTCCCCTCCGCCGCATCCGAGGCGTGGACACGTGAACCACGATGTGAGACGGCGTGACAGCCAACCGACGGAGGCGTAGGGTCGCTCGCGTGCAGACGATCCTCCTCGTAGTACTTCCTGAGCGCGCCGGCTGAGGCCACCGCACAGGTCTCGTCCCGCGCGCGCACCCCTCGTCCCGTCTCACCCGGGGCCCGAGGGGTTTTTCTGTGTTCCGGCACGACGTCCCGCACGACGCACCACCCGTACCGCCCACCCGCACCACCCAGGGAGACAACGATGGTCCAGGGTCCTCACCCGGCACCGCCGCGTACGCCCGCGCCGCCCGCCCCGCAGGCCAGCCCCGCGGTCGTGGCCCACGCCCGAGCGGACCGCGACCGCGTCGTCCCGGCCGGGGCCGGCACCGTCGAGAAGGTCACCGGCGCGCAGTCGATCGTCCGCTCGCTCGAGGAGCAGGGCGTCGAGGTCGTGTTCGGCATCCCGGGCGGCGCGATCCTGCCCACGTACGACCCGCTGATGGACTCCGCGAAGGTGCGGCACATCCTCGTGCGGCACGAGCAGGGCGGCGGGCACGCCGCCGCCGGGTACGCCTCCGCCACCGGGCGCGTGGGTGTGTGCATGGCGACCTCGGGCCCCGGCGCGACGAACCTCGTCACGCCGATCGCCGACGCGCACATGGACTCCGTGCCGCTCGTCGCGATCACCGGCCAGGTCGGCGCGTCGCTCATCGGCACCGACGCCTTCCAGGAGGCCGACATCGTCGGCATCACCCTGCCGGTCACCAAGCACAACTACCTCGTGACGAACCCCGACGACATCCCGCGCGTCATCGCCGAGGCGTTCCACATCGCCGCGAGCGGGCGGCCCGGTCCGGTCCTGGTCGACATCGCGAAGTCCGCGATGCAGGCCCAGACGACGTTCAGCTGGCCGCAGGACGTCACGCTGCCCGGCTACCACCCGGTGACGAAGCCGCACGCCAAGCAGATCCGCGAGGCCGCGCGCCTCATCGCGACGTCCCGCCGGCCCGTGCTCTACGTCGGCGGCGGCGTGATCCGCGCCGGTGCGGCCGCCGAGCTGCGCGCACTCGTCGACGCGTCCGGTGCGCCGGCCGTCACGACGCTCATGGCCCGCGGCGCGCTGCCCGACGCGCACCCGCAGCACCTGGGCATGCCCGGCATGCACGGCACCGTGGCCGCGGTGGCGGCACTGCAGAAGGCCGACCTGGTCGTGGCCCTCGGTGCGCGGTTCGACGACCGCGTCACGGGCCAGCTCTCGAGCTTCGCGCCGAACGCGACGATCGTGCACGCCGACATCGACCCCGCCGAGATCGGCAAGAACCGCGCGGTCGACGTCCCCATCGTGGGCGACCTGCGCGAGGTCCTCGCCGACCTGCTCCCGGAGCTCGAGCGCGAGCACGGCCAGCACGGCAAGCCCGACCTCGAGGCGTGGTGGAAGCAGCTCGACGCGTGGCGCGAGACGTTCCCGCTGGGCTACGACGAGCCGTCCGACGGCCACCTCGCGCCGCAGCACGTCATCGCGCGCATCGGCGAGCTGTCCGGCCCGGAGGCGATCTACGCGGCGGGCGTCGGCCAGCACCAGATGTGGGCCGCGCAGTTCATCAAGTACCAGCGACCGAACTCGTGGCTCAACTCCGGCGGCCTCGGCACCATGGGCTACTCGGTGCCCGCCGCGATGGGCGCGAAGGTCGGCCAGCCCGACCGGACGGTGTGGGCGATCGACGGCGACGGCTGCTTCCAGATGACCAACCAGGAGCTCGCCACCTGCACGATCAACGACATCCCGATCAAGGTCGCGATCATCAACAACTCGTCGCTCGGCATGGTCCGGCAGTGGCAGACGCTGTTCTACGAGTCGCGGTACTCGAACACCGACCTGCACACGGGTCACGGCACCGTGCGCGTGCCCGACTTCGTCAAGCTCGCCGACGCCTACGGCTGCGTGGGGCTGCGCTGCGAGACGCAGGCGGACGTGGACGCGACGATCAAGCGGGCGCTGGAGATCGACGACCAGCCCGTCGTCGTGGACTTCACCGTCTCGCGCGACGCCATGGTGTGGCCGATGGTCGCCGCCGGCGTGAGCAACGACGACATCCAGTACGCCCGCGGCATCAGCCCCGCGTGGGACCGAGAGGACTGACCCGATGAGCCGCCACACCCTCTCCGTCCTCGTGGAGAACAAGCCCGGCGTCCTGACGCGCGTCGCGGGGCTGTTCGCCCGCCGCTCGTTCAACATCCACTCGCTCGCCGTGGGCCCGACGGAGCACGAGGAGATCTCGCGCATCACCGTCGTCGTCGACGTCGACGAGCTCCCGCTCGAGCAGGTGACGAAGCAGCTCAACAAGCTCATCAACGTCATCAAGATCGTCGAGCTCGAGGACGCGTCCTCGGTGCAGCGCGAGCTGCTGCTCGTCAAGGTCAAGGCCGACACCGCGCAGCGCACGTCGGTCCTCGAGGTCGTCCAGCTGTTCCGGGCGCACGTCGTGGACGTCGTGCCCGACTCCGTCGTCATCGAGGCGACCGGCAGCCCGGGCAAGCTCGGCGCCCTCCTGACCGCCCTGGAGCCGTTCGGCATCCGTGAGATCGTGCAGTCCGGCACGGTCGCCATCGGCCGCGGCTCGCGCTCGATCACGGACCGGGCGCTCGAGCGCGTCTCGCGCTCCGCCTGAACCACCCACCCGACCGTTCTTCGCACCACCCCATCACCTGAGGAGATCCACCGTGGCTGAGCTGTTCTACGACGACGACGCCGACCTGTCGGTCATCCAGTCCAAGAAGGTCGCCGTCATCGGCTACGGCAGCCAGGGGCACGCGCACTCGCTCAACCTGCGCGACTCCGGCGTCGACGTGACCGTGGGCCTCCGCGAGGGCTCGGCGTCGCGCGCCAAGGCCGAGAACGAGGGCCTCAAGGTCGCGACCGTCGCCGACGCCGTCCGCGACGCCGACGTCGTCGTCATCCTGGCGCCCGACCAGGTCCAGCGGATCGTCTACCGCGACGAGATCGAGCCGAACCTCAAGGACGGCGCCGCGCTGGTCTTCGGCCACGGCTTCAACATCCGCTTCGGCTACATCAAGCCGGCCGCCGGGCACGACGTCCTCATGGTCGCCCCCAAGGGCCCGGGCCACCTGGTGCGCCGCGAGTACGCGGACGGCCGTGGCGTGCCGGTCATCGTGGCCGTCGAGCAGGACGCGTCGGGCGACGCGTGGAAGCTCGCGCTGTCCTACGCCAAGGGCATCGGCGGCCTGCGCGCCGCGGGCATCAAGACGACCTTCACCGAGGAGACGGAGACCGACCTGTTCGGCGAGCAGGCCGTCCTGTGCGGTGGCGTGTCGCAGCTCATCCAGTACGGCTTCGAGACGCTGACCGAGGCTGGCTACCAGCCCGAGGTCGCGTACTTCGAGGTGCTGCACGAGCTCAAGCTCATCGTCGACCTCATCTTCGAGGGCGGCATCACCAAGCAGCGCTGGTCGGTGTCCGACACGGCCGAGTACGGCGACTACGTCTCGGGCCCGCGCGTCATCACGCCGGACGTCAAGGCGAACATGCAGGCCGTGCTCGCGGACATCCAGAACGGTGCCTTCGCCAAGCGCTTCATCGACGACCAGGACGCCGGCGCGCCGGAGTTCAAGGAGCTGCGCGACAAGGGCCAGAACCACCCGATCGAGCCGGTCGGCCGCGAGCTGCGCAAGCTGTTCGCGTGGGTCAAGCCGTCGGACTCCGACTATGTCGAGGGGTCTGCCGCGCGCTGACGCGCGCGTCGTCACCGCGGGCGTGCGACCGGGTCTCCGCCCAGGTCGCACGCCCGTCGTGCTTCACGCCAAGATGGGCGCACCACCGACGGAGGGACGACGATGACCGAGCCGACGCACGACGAGGACCAGCGGATCAGCGCGTTCTGGCAGGCCGCCCGCGGGCACCTCGGGATGGGCAAGCTCGACGCCGTCATGGGGGAGATGCCGAAGGACGTCGTGCCGCCGCCGTCGTGGTCGTTCGGAGACTCCCCGGTGCTCGCGGACCAGCTCCTGAGCCTCGTGCTGGACGGCCGCAAGACGGGCACGTCGACGGCCCTGGCGGAGTTCGAGGCCGAGGGCGTCGAGCTGCCGGTGGTCGGCGACCTGTCGATCGTCGTCGACGGCGCGGGGGAGCCGCGGGCGCTGCTGCGCACCACGGAGGTCGTGGTCGTGCCGTTCGACCAGGTCGGCGAGGACCACGCGCGCGCCGAGGGCGAGGACGACCTGTCGCTCGCGTCGTGGCGCACGGAGCACGAGCGGTACTGGCGGCGCGTGCTGGGCGACGACGCCTTCGCGCCGGACCTGGCCGTCGTGACGGAGCGCTTCGAGCTCGTGTACCCGACGAGCGGTCCCACGCCCGCCGTCGACTGACGCCCAGTCGGTGAGACGGCTCGGTCCGAGGCGTGGGACGGGCGTAGCATGGCAGCCATGACCGCCAGCAATGCCGCCCAGGACCTCCGCCTCGCCGTCGTCGCCGGCGACGGCATCGGCACCGAGGTCGTCGAGCAGGGCCTGCTGGTCCTCGAGTCCGCGCTGCACGGCACGGGCACCGGGTTCACGACCACCGACTTCGACCTGGGCGCGCGCCGCTGGCACGCGACCGGCGAGACGCTCACCGACGGCGACCTCGACGCGATCCGCGCGCACGACGCGATCCTGCTCGGCGCCATCGGCGACCCGTCGGTCCCCTCCGGGGTGCTCGAGCGCGGCCTGCTGCTCAAGCTCCGCTTCGCGCTCGACCACTACGTCAACCTCCGACCGGGCCGCCTGTACCCGGGCGTGACGAGCCCGCTCGCGAACCCCGGCGACGTCGACTTCGTCGTCGTGCGCGAGGGCACCGAGGGCCCGTACGTCGGCAACGGCGGCGCGATCCGCGTCGGCACGCCGCACGAGGTCGCCAACGAGGTGAGCGTCAACACCGCCTTCGGCGTCGAGCGTGTCGTCCGCGACGCCTTCGCCCGCGCCGCCGCCCGCCCCCGCAAGAAGCTCACGCTCGTGCACAAGCACAACGTGCTCGTGCACGCGGGCCACCTGTGGCGCCGCACCGTCGAGGCCGTCAACGCCGAGTTCCCCGACGTCACCGTCGACTACCTGCACGTGGACGCGGCGACGATCTTCCTCGTCACCAACCCGTCGCGGTTCGACGTCATCGTCACCGACAACCTCTTCGGCGACATCCTCACGGACCTCGCCGCCGCGATCACCGGCGGCATCGGCCTCGCCGCCTCCGCGAACATCAACCCGGACCGCACGGCCCCGAGCATGTTCGAGCCCGTGCACGGCTCGGCCCCCGACATCGCGGGCCAGGGCAAGGCCGACCCGACCGCCACCGTGCTGTCCGTCGCGATGCTGCTCGACCACCTCGGCCTGGCCGACGCGGCCCGCCGCGTCGAGTCCGCCGTCGCCGCCGACCTGGCCGAGCGCGGCGCCGCCGAGCGAGTACGGTCGACGGCCGAGGTGGGCAAGGACCTCGCGGCGCGCGTCGCCGGCTGACGCCCGCACGCGGCCCGGACCGGTCGCCGCCCGTCGGCGACCGCCCGGTCGCCTGTCCACCCGGCCGTCCTCACCGGTACCGTCGTTGTCGACCCTGGTGAAAGGCCCCCCGTCATGAGCACTCTCGCTGCACCCGCGTCCGCCGACCTCTTCGAGATCCGGCCGACCGACACCCCGGTCCCCGCCGCCACCCGCGAGGCGGCACTGGCCTCGCCGAAGTTCGGCACCGTGTTCACCGAGCACATGGCCCGCATCTCCTACCGCGACGGCGAGGGCTGGCACGACCGCCGCGTCGAGAAGTACGGCCCCCTGCACCTGGACCCCGCGACCGCGGTCCTGCACTACGCGCAGGAGATCTTCGAGGGCCTCAAGGCGTACCAGCACGCCGACGGCTCCGTCTGGACCTTCCGCCCGCAGGCCAACGCCGCGCGCTTCGCCCGGTCCGCGCACCGCCTCGCGCTGCCGCCGCTGTCCGAGGCCGACTTCCTCGGGTCGATCGCCGCGCTCGTCGCGACCGACCGCGCGTGGGTGCCGTCGGGGGAGGAGACCAGCCTCTACCTGCGGCCGTTCATGTACGCGTCCGAGAGCTTCCTCGGGGTGCGGCCCTCGCTCGAGGCCGAGTACCTCGTCATCGCCTCGCCCGTCGGGCCCTACTTCTCCGGCGGGCTCAAGCCCGTCTCGATCTGGGTCGACCAGGAGTTCCACCGCGCCGGCGCGGGCGGCACCGGCGCCGCCAAGTGCGGCGGCAACTACGCCGCGAGCCTGCTGCCGCAGCAGAACGCCTACGCCAAGGGCTGCGAGCAGGTCTGCTTCCTCGACGCGACGACGAACACGTACCTCGAGGAGCTCGGGGGCATGAACGTCGTCGTCGTCGGCGCCGACGGCAGCGCGTCGACCCCGCCCGTCTCGGGCTCGATCCTCGAGGGCGTCACGCGCGGCTCGATCCTGCAGCTCCTGTCCGACGCCGGCCACGAGGTCAACGAGCGCCCCATCCCGCTCGCCGAGCTGCGCGCCGGGATCGAGGACGGCTCGGTCGCCGAGGTGTTCGCATGCGGGACGGCGGCCGTCGTCACCCCGATCGGCCGCCTCGCGAGCGACGACTTCGACCTGACCGTCGGCGACGGCGGCACGGGCGCGGTCACGGGCCGCATCCGCTCCGAGCTCACCGACATCCAGTACGGCCGCGCCACCGACCGCCACGGCTGGCTGCACCGGCTCGTCTGACCGGCCGGCCACGCGCACGCACCTGACGCCCGCCACCCGAGTACCGGGTGAGCGGGCGTCGGGCTGTCGTCAGCGCGCCGCGACGACGCGGCGGGTGCGGGACAGGACGCCCGTCAGCAGCGACCACACGGCGATCCCGACGAGCAGGTGGACGACACCGGTCGCGACGGCCGACGTCGCGACGTCGGTCCACGTGAGCGGCAGCAGCGCGAGGACGAGGGTGCCCAGGCCCATGATCCAGCCGAAGAACGCCTGCGGCTTCGGCGTCGTGACGACGAGGAGCTGCAGGAGGGCGCCCGCGACGACGGCGATCAGCACCGCGCCGACGACGAGTGCGGCCATCTCCGAGCCGGTGCCGAACACGTCCTGCACGACCAGGTCGACGTCGAGGATCTCCTGGAGGACGACCACGCCGACGACCGCCACGAGCGCGGCGACCACGGCGGTCGCCGCGACGCCCGCCCAGTAGCGGCCCGCGTCGAGGCCCGGGCGGACCGGGGTGACGGCGGCGACCGGGGCGACGGGCGTCCCGGGCGCGTAGAGCGGCTGCGCGACGGCCGGGGCGACGACCGGCGGCGGCGCGGCGGGGACGGGAGCAGCGGGGGGCGGCGCGGCGTACGCGGGGCTGGGCGGCGGGGCGGCGGGCGGTGTGCCCGCGGGTGGCGGCGCGGCCGGGGGGACGTCGGAGGCGGGGCGGCGGATCGGCTGGGTCGGGTCGGGGACGGACATGGGTCTCCTCGCAGCGCGTCGCTCGGGCGCCGAGCCCGGGAGGTGCGTGGGTCCGTGCCCGGCGCGTGTCCATTGGGTGGAACGGGTGACCGTACGTCGTGACGTGTGCCACGATGACGCCGTGACCATCTTCACCCTCATTATCGAGTAGCGCGTCAGCACACACCGCTGACGCGCAGACCTCCCGTCCTCCGGGGGGTCTTTTTGTTGGTCGGGCACCACCCCCGCCCGGCCGCACGCCGACCTCGGCACCGCCCACCACCGCGGGCGTCGACGGCCGACGAAGCGCCGCACCGCGTGCGGGTCCGCACCCCCGCAGGTCGGACCCGCACCGGGCGCGACGACGCCGCAGGCACCGGGACACCTCGTCCCCGCACCGAGAAGAGCCGACCGTGACCGCACTCGCACCGACCCCCACGGGACTTCCCACGGCCCTGTCCTTCCAGGTCTACGACACGACCCTGCGCGACGGCGCGCAGCAGGAGGGCATGAACCTCTCGGTCGCGGACAAGCTGGCGATCGCGCCGCTGCTGGACGAGCTCGGGGTCGGGTTCATCGAGGGCGGGTGGCCGGGTGCGGTGCCGAAGGACACGGAGTTCTTCAAGCGGGCCGCGAAGGAGCTCGACCTGCGCAACGCCGAGCTCGCGGCGTTCGGGTCGACGCGCAAGGCGGGGACCCGTGCGGTCGACGACCCGCAGGTGCGGGCCCTGATCGACTCGGAGGCCCCGGTGGTCGCGCTCGTCGCCAAGAGCGACCTGCGGCACGCCGAGCGGGCCCTGCGCACGACAGGCGAGGAGAACCTCGCGATGATCGCCGACACCGTGCGGCTGCTCGTGCGGGAGGGACGGCGGGTCGTCGTCGACGCCGAGCACTTCTTCGACGGGTACCGCTTCGACCCCGCGTACTCGCGGTCGGCGGTGCTCGCCGCGTTCGAGGCCGGCGCCGAGGTCGTCGCGCTGTGCGACACGAACGGCGGGATGATCCCGGCCTGGGTCGCGCAGGTCGTGCACGAGATCCGCGACGCCGTCGGGCCCGACGCGGTCCTCGGGATGCACGCGCACAACGACTCCGGCTGCGCGGTGGCGAACACGCTCGCAGCCGTCGAGGCCGGGTGCTCGCACGTCCAGGGCACGGTCAACGGGTACGGCGAGCGCACCGGCAACGCGGACCTGCTGTCCGTCGTCGCCAACCTCGAGCTCAAGTACGGGGCCCGGGTGCTGCGCACCGACGACGAGCGTCCCGGCGGCCTCTCCGAGCTCACCCGCATCGCGCACGCGATCGCCGAGATCACCAACATCTCCCCGTTCGCGCGGCAGCCGTACGTCGGCGCGAGCGCGTTCGCGCACAAGGCCGGGCTGCACGCCTCCGCGATCCGGGTCGACCCCGACCTCTACCAGCACATCGACCCGATGCAGGTCGGGAACGACATGCGCATGCTCGTCTCCGACATGGCCGGACGCGCGTCGATCGAGCTCAAGGGCCGCGAGCTCGGCTTCGACCTGTCGGGCATGCCCGAGGTGCTCGGGCGCGTCACCGACCGCGTGAAGGACGCCGAGGCGCGCGGCTACACCTACGAGGCCGCGGACGCGTCGTTCGAGCTGCTGCTGGTCGAGGAGGTGCACGGTGCCCGCCCGCAGTACTTCCGCGTCGAGTCGTGGCGGGCCATCGTCGAGCGCGTCGGCGGCCGCGGCACCCTCGCGACGGCCGAGGCCACCGTGAAGCTGCACGCCGGTGGCGAGCGGTTCGTCAGCACCGGCGAGGGCAACGGCCCGGTCAACGCGCTCGACCACGCGCTGCGCCAGGCGCTGGTCCGCGTGTACCCGGAGGTCGAGCAGTTCGAGCTCATCGACTTCAAGGTCCGCATCCTCGACTCGATGCACGGCACCGACGCGGTGACGCGCGTGCTCATCGAGACGACCGACGGGCAGCGGTCGTGGAGCACCGTCGGCGTCGGTGCGAACCTGCTCGAGGCGTCGTGGGAGGCGCTCACCGACTCGACCATCTGGGGCCTGCACGAGCGCGGTGTGACGCCGCGCTGAGTTTTCGCCCGCCGCGCGGGCCGGTCCCGTCCTAGGGTCGGAGGCGACGGGGTGTGCGCACCCGGCCACGGGCCCGTCGGGAGGAGCGAGCAGTGGCGGGCACGCAGCCGCAGGCCGACGGGTCGACACCGGGCGGGCCACCGCCCGTGCCGCCGGACGCCCCGTCGGACGGGTCGGTCGACCCGGACGGCAGCAGCCGGTCACGCGGCTGGTGGTGGCTCCTCGTCGTCGCCGCCGTCGCCGTCGTCGTGCTGCTCGTCGTCCGGCCGTGGGAGCCGGCCGAGCCGACGCCCACGCCCACGACGCCGCCCGCGACGTCCGCCGAGCCCGAGCCGCCGAGCCCGACACCGACGGTCACGGTCGTGCCGCCCGCCGAGGAGGCGATGTTCGACGCGACGACGCTCGAGGGCCTGTTCGTCACGACGGAGGACCTCGAGTCCGACGTCCCTGCCGCCGGCGACGGCATCGAGCGGTCCGACGGCGGCGGCATGGTCTGGGGCATCCCGCCAGGGTCGAGCATCGACCCGGCGGTGTGCACGACCGCGGTGACCGTCGTGGCCGAGGCCCCGCCCGCGTTCGGCGGCCGGGTGTACGCCAACGACCGGATGACGTTCGTGCAGGACGTCGCGGTCCTGGCGGACCCGGCGACGGCGCGGCAGGCCTTCGCGCAGCTCGTGACGACGGTCGACGCGTGCCCGACGTACGCGCAGGTCAACCCGGGCATGGACGGGGCGACGTGGACCGCCGACGCCGCGATCGAGGGCCAGGGCGTGTACCCGTCGATCATCCAGTCCGTCGTGCACTCGGCCGAGGGGCGCGACGTGCCGACGTACCGCGGCCACATGCTCGTCGGGAACGCGATCGTCACGTGGACCGCGTCGGCCCTCGACGACGCCGACCAGCAGGACGCGCTGGCGACGCTCGGCGACCCGGAGTCCCTCACGACGATGGTGCAGCTGCGCGCGCAGGAGGCCGTGCTGGCGCTCGGCTGAGCGTCGGTGCCCGGCGTGGGTCGTGAGGCCCGGCAGTACGGCCGGGCGGCATGCCTAGGGTGGGGGCGTGCACGGTGAGTACAAGGTCCCCGGTGGCAAGCTCGTGGTGGTGGACGTCGAGGTCGTCGACGGGAGGCTGAGCCGCCCCGTCGTGAGCGGCGACTTCTTCCTCGAGCCCGACGAGGCGCTCGACGTCGTCCGCACGGCGCTCGACGGGCTCCCGGCGGACGCGCCGACGTCGGCCCTCGCGGCGGCGGTCGACGACGCGCTCGCGGACGCCCACGCGGACGGGACGCTGCCCCAGCCCGCGGCGCTCGTCGGCTTCGACGCGCGCGCGGTCGCGGTCGCGGTGCGCCGGGCGCTCGGGTTGTCGACGGCGTGGTCGGACCACGCGTTCGAGCTGATCCACCCCGGGCCGCTCGCACCGGCCCTGCACGCGGCGCTCGACCAGGTCCTCACCGAGGAGCTCGCGGCAGGCCGGCGCGGGCCGACGCTCCGGTTCTGGGAGTGGGTCGAGCCGGCGGTCGTCATCGGCTCGTTCCAGTCGCTGCGCAACGAGGTCGACGCCGAGGCGGTCGACCGGTACGGGATCACGGTCGTGCGGCGGATCTCCGGCGGCGGCGCGATGTTCATGGAGGCCGGCAACTGCATCACGTTCTCGCTGGTGGTGCCCGCGTCGCTGGTCGACGGCATGAGCTTCGAGGAGTCCTACGGGTTCCTCAACCGGTGGGTGCTCGACGCGCTCGCGTCCGTCGGCGTGCGCGCGGAGCTCAGCGGGCTGAACGACATCTCCTCGCCGGCAGGCAAGATCGCCGGGTCGGCGCAGAAGCGGGTCCTCGGCGGCGCGGTGCTGCACCACGTGACGATGTCGTACGACATCGACGCGACGAAGATGCTCGAGGTCCTGCGGATCGGGCGGGAGAAGCTGTCCGACAAGGGCACGCGCAGCGCGAACAAGCGGGTCGACCCGGTCCGCTCGCAGACGCACCTGGCGCGCGAGGCGGTGATCGAGGCGTTCAAGGCGCACTTCCGGTCGGCGTTCACGACGACCGACGGGGAGCTGCGCCCGGACGAGCTCGCGCGGGCGCAGGAGCTGGTCCGGACGAAGTTCGCGGACGACGCCTGGACGGCGCGCGTCCCCTGACCGCGACGCCGACGGACGTCGCCGCGACGGCGGTCCGCGGTGCCGCCGGTCCGCTCAGAGTGGTGGCGCGAGGACGACGACGGCCAGTGCAGCGACGCCCAGGAGCGCGGTCCCCGCGGCGCACGCGGTGACGAGCCGCCCGCCCGGCAGGTCGCGTCGCGCGGCGCTCAGCAGCCAGCCGCGTCGCCGTCCGGCCGCGAGCAGGACGACCCCCGCCGCGACGAGCCCGGCGAGCGCGACGCCCCACGCGGCCGTCCCGACGACGTCCTGCAGGAGCCGGCCCGCGGCGACGCTGCCCGCCGCCAGCCCGAGGGCGGTCCGCCGCCAGGCCAGCCGGGTGCGCTCGGCGGCGAGCCCGAGGTCGTCGGTCACGCGAGCAGCAGCCCGACGAGCACCAGCCCGCCCGCGAGCAGCACCCCCGCGACGAGCACGGCGAAGCCGGTCGGTGGCGGCAGCGGCTCGCCGCGACGGATCGCGCGCTCGGCGCGGGCCCACCCGAGCCACGCGAGCAGCGGCGCCGCGGTGCCGAGCGCGACGAGCAGCACGGCGGCGGCCATCCGCAGGCGCGGCTCGACCGGCAGGTCCAGCGCCTCGAGCGCGACCCCGCCCGCGAGCAGGGCGAGCGCCGTGCGGACCCAGGCGAGGAACGTCCGCTCGTTCGCGAGCGAGAAGCGCGCGTCGGGCTCCTCACCCGTGCCGTAGACCCAGCGGGGGCGGCGGGTGGTGGCGACGGTCATGGTGCCCATCCTCGCGCCCGTCGTGACGCGCGCCACGCCGACTCGTCGGTGCGTGCGTGTATCCACGGACGCCCGTCCAGCTCCTTCCGGCCGGACGAGCACGAGAGGGACGACCATGACGCTGCTGGAGCGCGACCTGCGCCGCATGCACGTGCTGCACGAGCGCGAGCTGCGCGCGCGCCTGCACCGTGCGCACCGCACGGACCTCCGTGTCGCGCAGGCCGTCGTCCTGCGGGGCGGGCGGGTGCCGCGCGTCGCGGACCGCGGGCTCGGACGCACGGGCCGCTGAGCCCGGCCCTGGCTCCGCGCTGAGGGCTCGGCCCGAGGGCTCCGCGCCGACGGCGCCGGGCGGGGGCTCCTGCAGGAGGGCGCCGAGGCTCCGGAGGGACGGCTCAGGGCTGGGGGCGCGCCCCGAACACCGCCGAGCCGACCCGCACCAGCGTCGCGCCGTGCGCGACCGCGACCTCCAGGTCGCCGCTCATCCCCATCGACAGCGTGCGCGCCTCCGCGGTCCCGGGCTCGCCGGAGCGCAGGACGTCGTCGCGCAGCGCCGCGAGCGCCGCGTAGCCGGCACCGACGGCGTCGGCGTCGGGGGAGCGCAGGCCCACCGTCATGAAGCCCGCGAGGCGCAGGCCGGGCAGCGCCGCCACGTCGACGGCCAGGGCGGCCGCGTCGCCGAGCGGGACGCCGTGCTTGGTCTCCTCGCCGGACACGTTGACCTGGACGAGGACGTCGAGCGGGGCAGGGCGGTCTGTGCACCGGTCCGACAGGCGCGCGGCGAGGTCGGGCGACGCGACCGACTCGACGCACGACACCCAGCGCAGCGCGGCGTTGACCTTGTTCGACTGCAGCGGGCCGATGAGGTGCGTCGTCGGCGCCAGGTCGGCCAGGTCCGGGCCCTTCGCGACGAGCTCCTGCACCCGGTTCTCGCCGACGAGCACCGGGGCCAGCGACGGGTCGGCGTCGACCGCGGCCCGGTCGGCCTCCAGCGCGAGCCGGACGCGGGCGGCGTCGACCGTCTTGGTCGCGAGCAGCACCCGCACCGAGCCGCGGGGTCGGCCGGAGGCTGCGCACGCCGCGTCGACGCGGGCCCGCACGGCCGCCAGCCGGTCGGCGAGCAGGGCGCGCGCGTCGGTCGCCTCGGTCATGGCGTGACCGTACCCGCGGTCAGCCGCGCGCGATGTCGGCGACCGTCGCGGACGTCAGCCGCACCAGGTCGTCGGGCGCGAGCTCGACGTCGAGGCCGCGCCGACCGCCCGAGACCAGGACGGTGTCGAACAGCCACACGGTCTCGTCGACGACCGTCGGGTGCGCCGACCGCTGCCCGAGCGGGGAGATGCCCCCGACGACGTAGCCGGTCGCCCGCTCCGCGTCGGGCTTGGGCGCCATCGCGGCCTTCTTGCCGCCCGCGGCCTGCGCGAGCGCCTTGAGGTCGAGCTTGCCCGTCACCGGGACGACGGCCACCGTGAGGTGTCCGTCGACGACCGTCATGAGCGTCTTGAAGACCTGCTCGGGCGGCACCCCGAGGGCGTGCGCGGCCTCCAGCCCGTACCCGACGTCGCTCGACGGGTCGTGCTCGTAGGGGTGCGCGGTGTGCGGGACCCCGGCCGCGGCGAGCGCGACGAGCGCGGGCGTCCCGGTCGGGGCGTGCTTGGCGTCCTTCTTGGCCACGGGCGCCAGCCTAGGCGGCGTCGCGCCGGGTGGGCGCCGACCCGCACGGCACGGGCGGGACCACGTGCCGTCGCCGCACGGTCGGCCCGGATGCGACCCTGGGTGGCGTGAACACGCTGCTCAACGTCATCTGGTTGGTCTTCGCCGGCTTCTGGCTCGCGCTCGGGTACGTCGCGGCGGGCGTGCTGTGCTGCGTGCTGATCGTGACGATCCCGTTCGGGATCGCGTCGTTCCGGATCGCGGGCTACGCGCTGTGGCCGTTCGGGCGGACGGTCGTCGACAAGCGGACCGCGGGCGCGTGGTCGACGATCGGCAACGTCGTGTGGCTGCTCGTGGCGGGCATCTGGCTGGCCGTCGGGCACGTCGTGACGGCGATCCCGCTGTTCCTGTCGATCATCGGCATCCCGATGGGCATCGCGAACCTCAAGCTCATCCCGGTGTCGCTCATGCCGCTCGGCAAGGAGATCGTCCCGACGGACCGGCCGTTCGCCGCCTACGGCGCCTGAGCCGCCGCCGCGGCGGCCGTCAGAGGGCCAGGCCGACGAGCGACCCGACGCCGTAGGTCACGGCCATCGCGAGGCCGCCGCCGACCACGTTGCGGGTGACCGCGCGTGTCACCGGCGCACCGCCCGCCCGCGCGCTCGCGGCACCCGTGACGACGAGCGCGGCGACGACCGCGGCGGCGACGACGGGGACCCGCGCCCCGGCGGACGGTGCCGCGACGACCGCGAGCAGCGGGACGAGCCCGCCGAGCAGGAACGCGCCGAGCGACGCGAACGCGGCGTGCCAGGGGTTGGTCAGCTCGGCGTCGTCGTCGAGTGCGCCCGTCTCCACGCCGGCGCGCTCCGCGTCGCGCTGCGAGGACACGGACACGTACTCGCCGGCCGCCATCGAGAGCGCCCCGGCGACGAGGCCCGCGATGCCGGCGGTGACGACGACCGTGCGGCCCGGGGCCGCACCGGCGACGCCGACGACCATCGCGGCGATGGAGACGATGCCGTCGTTCGCGCCGAGGACCGCCGCGCGGAGCCGGTTGAGGCGGCCGGCGCTGATGGCCCCGGGGGGCGCGACGAAGGGGGTCGACAGGACGCTCATACCGCCACGGTAGGCCGGTCCGAACAGCCTGTCATCGCAGGAAAGCCTGCCCTGACCTGCGAAGATGCAGGCCAGCCTTGCCTTCGTGAGGGCTGCCTGCCCTGCCTTCCGGCGGTCCCGCTACAGCGCTCCGACGGCCGTCACGCGGAGCTGGACCTCGCCCGTCTCGTCGGACCCGGGCAGGTCCACGACGGCGTCGATCCGCCAGTCGTGGTCGCCCTCGGGGTCGTCGAGCAACTGCCGCACCTGCCACGTCGCCGCGCCCGCGGTCACGAGGAACAGGCCGGGCCCGCGGGCGGGCGGACCCGTGAGGATCTCGTCGTGGTCGTCGTAGAACGGGTCGAGCGCGTCGGCCCAGCGGTCGGCCGTCCACGGCGCGTCGTCCGGGTCGCGGTCGCCGAGCGCCGCGAGCGCGTCGTACGCCTCGCGGGCGGCGAGCTCGACACGGCGGAACAGGGCGCCGCGGACGAGCGCGCGGAACACCCGGGGGTTCGCGGTGATCGGCTCGGGGGTGTCGTCGTCGGTGCCGCCGGGGGCGTCCGCGCCGGTCTCGTCGAGCGGGTTCGACAGGCGCTCCCACTCGTCGAGGAGCGAGGAGTCGGTGCGGCGGACCAGGTCGCCGAGCCACTCCACGACCTCCCACAGCTCCTCGGTGCGCGCGTCCTCCGGGACGGTCTGGCGCAGCGCCCGGTAGGCGTCCGCGAGGTAGCGCAGCAGGACGCCCTCGGTGCGGTCGAGCTGGTAGTGCGAGACGTACTCCGCGAACGTCATCGCCTTCTCGTGCATCTCGCGGACCACGGACTTGGGGGACAGGGCGAGGTCGGCGACCCACGGGTTCGTCGTGCGGTAGGTCGCGAACGCGGCCTCGAGGAGCTCCGCGAGCGGCTTCGGGTACGACACGTCCTCGAGCAGCGCCATCCGCTCGTCGTAGTCGAGCCCGTCCGCCTTCATCGCGGCGACGGCCTCGCCGCGCGCCCGGTTCTCCTGCGCCGCGAGGACCTGGCGCGGGTCGTCGAGGGTCGCCTCCAGTACCGAGACGACGTCGTGCGCGTACGCGGGGTCGTCGCGGTCGAGCAGGTCGAGCGCGGCGTACGCGAACGGTGACAGCGCCTGGTTGAGCGCGAAGTTGGGCGGCAGGTCGTGCGTGAGCCGCACCGTGCGGCGGCGGCCGTGCGGCGCGGCCGGGTCCTCGACCCACGGGCGCTCGACGACCCCGGACGCGCGCAGCGAGCGGTACACGGCGATCGCGCGGCGCACGTGTCGGCCCCGGGCCGACTCCGGCTCGTGGTTGTCGGTGAGCAGCCGCGTCATGTGCGCGACCGGGTCGCCCTGCCGGGCCAGGACGTGCAGCACCATCGCGTGCGACACGGCGAACGACGACGTCAGCGGCTCGGGCGGGGCGTCGCGCAGCCGCTCGAACGTCTTGTCCGTCCAGTTCACGTGCCCGGCGGGCGCCTGCTTGCGGACGATCTTCTTGAGCTTGCGCGGGTCGTCGCCCGCCTTCTCGAGCGCGCGGCGGTTCTCGATGACGTGCTCGGGTGCGAGGACGATGACCTCGCCGACCGTGTCGAAGCCCGCGCGCCCGGCGCGCCCGGCGATCTGGTGGAACTCGCGGGCCGACAGGTGCCGCATCCGCACGCCGTCGTACTTCACCAGGCTCGTCAGCAGAACGGCCCGGATGGGCACGTTGATGCCGACGCCCAGGGTGTCGGTGCCGCAGACGACCGGCAGCAGGCCCTTCTGCGTGAGCCGCTCGACGACCCGCCGGTACTTGGGCAGCATGCCCGCGTGGTGCACGCCGACGCCGTGCCGCAGCAGGCGCGACAGCGTCCGGCCGAAGCCGGGGCCGAACCGGAACGCGCCGAGCTCGTCGGCGATCGCGTCGCGCCGCTCGCGGCTCGCGAGGGTCGTCGACAGCAGCGACTGCGCGCGCTCGACGGCCTCCTTCTGCGTGAAGTGCACGACGTACACGGGCGCGCGGCGGGTCGTGACGAGCTCGTCGAGCAGCTCGTGCAGGGGTTCCACGGCGTACGTGAAGGTCAGCGGCACGGGTCGCTGCGCGTTCGCGACGACCGCCACGTCGAGGTCGGTGCGGCGGCGCAGGTCGTCCGCGAAGAACGACACGTCGCCGAGGGTCGCCGACATCAGCAGGAACTGGGTGCGCGGCAGCTCCAGCAGCGGCACCTGCCACGCCCACCCCCGCTGCGGGTCGGCGTAGAAGTGGAACTCGTCCATGACGACCTGGCCCGCGTCCGCGTCCTCGCCGTCGCGCAGCGCGAGGTTCGCGAGGATCTCCGCGGTGCAGCAGATGATCGGCGCCCCGGGGTTGACCGCCGAGTCGCCCGTCATCATGCCGACGTTCTGCGAGCCGAACGCGTCGACGAGCGCGAAGAACTTCTCGCTCACCAGGGCCTTGAGGGGCGCCGTGTAGAACGTGCGGCGGCCCTGCGCGAGGGCGACGAAGTGGGCGGCGGTCGCGACGAGCGACTTCCCCGACCCGGTCGGCGTCGACAGGATGACGTGCGCGCCCGTGACGAGCTCGAGGAGCGCCTCCTCCTGGTGCGGGTACAGCGTCAGGCCGCGGTCGGCCGCCCAGCCGGTGAACGCCTCGTACAGCGCGTCCGGGTCCGAGGGGTCGGCGGGGATCCGGTCGGCGAGCGTGGCGGAGGCGGGGACAGGCACGCCCGATCCTCGCACGCACGGGCGCCCGCACCCCCGTCGGGGAGGTGCGGGCACCCGTGGGTCGGACAGGACCAGGTCAGGACACGGGACCGCTGTCCGGGCACACGACGCCCACGCACTGCGGCTCGTAGCCGTTGCCCTTCGCGCGGTTGCCGCCCAGGTCGGTCGCGTTCGGCGCGTAGATGCCCCAGCGCTCGTTGTCGTTCGCGACGTTGTCCTGCAGCGACGTTCCCGGCGCCTCGAAGTTGATCGCGTCGACGTTCTTCACGAACCGGTTGCCGACGAGGGTCGCCGTGTAGAACGGCATGCCGCCGTCCGTCGTGAAGCCCGTCTCGTTACCGCGGAACACGTTGCGGGTCAGCGTGGCGTTGCTCGACCACAGCGTGACGGCCGTGCCGTTGTCGCGGAACGTGTTGCCCTCGATCGTGCTGTGCCCCCAGACGCCGAACGACGTGAACGCCGTGTCGTTGCCGGCCAGCGTGCTGTCGTAGACGTCCGCGCCGAAGGTCCGCACGTCCAGGCCGATCCCGTTGCCGACGAGCTTCGAGCGGCGGATCTCGCACCCGGACTCGTCGCAGTTGACGGCCGTCCCGTTGCCCTCGACGCGGGAGTCCTCGAGCGTGATGCCGCCCGTGATGAAGTTCAGCGCCGTCCCGTTGGCGGCGAACGTCGACCGCACCACGTGCGCGCCGCCGTAGATGCCGCTGACGCCGCTCCAGTTCTCGGTGAACGTCGAGCGGCTGATCTCGTGCCGCTTGCCGGTGGCGCCGAGCCGGCCCGAGGTGTCCACGCCGTTGCGGTTGGCGTGGAACGTGACCTTCGTGATCGTCGCGGTGCCGCCGACCTCCTCCCACGTGTCGTACGTCTGGACGCCCGCGCCCCAGCCGGTCACGGTGCCGTTGCGGATCGTGACGTCGCCGAGGTTCGGCAGGACGATCCCCGTCGCGGTCTCCGACCCCGACAGCGTGTGCCCCTTGAGGTCGAGCGTGACGCCCGGCGTGAGCGTGAGGCCGTCACCGCTGGGACACGCGAGGTCGGCGGTGAGGCGTGAGTCGGTCGTGAGGACCGCCCCGCAGCCCGGTACCGGGGCGAGGGCGGCCTGGGCGGGTGCGGCGACGAGCACGCTCCCCGCGACGAGGACGAGACCGGACAGGACGGCGGACGTGCGCATGCGGTTCCCCCTGGATGATCGGCGCTGACGACGGCGCCCCGCTGCCGGAGCGCCCGCTCGCCAGTCTGGCGAGACCAGCCGGACGTCGTCGTCCGGTTTGACCTGTTTCGCCCGGGTGAAACGGTGCCGTCGCGGTGCTCGCTGCGCTGGGCCCGGCCCGGTGGCAGGCTCGTCGCATGAGGCCGTTCGTGCTGCTCGCGTCGCGCGCCGAGGACCTCGCCGCCGACGGCGAGTACGCGGCGATGCTCGCGTTCAGCGGCCTGCGGCCCGACCAGCTCCGCCGTGTCCGCCTCGAGGCCGGACCGCTGCCCGACCTCGACCTCGACGCGCTGTCGGGCATCCTCGTCGGAGGCAGCCCGTTCGACGCGAGCACCCCGCCGGAGGACAAGTCCGCGACCCAGCAGCGCGTCGAGAAGGAGATGTCCGCGCTGCTCGACCAGGTCGTCGCGCGCGACTTCCCGTTCCTCGGCGCCTGCTACGGCGTCGGGACGCTCGGCGTGCACCAGGGCGGCGTCATCGACCGCGAGCACGCCGAGCCCATCTCCGCCGTCCGCATCACGCTCACGCCCGAAGGGCGCGCCGACCCGCTGCTGGCCGAGGTGCCGGACTCCTTCGACGCGTTCGTCGGGCACAAGGAGGCGTGCCGCGTCCTGCCGCCCAGCGCGACGCTCCTCGCGTCGTCCCCGACCTGCCCGGTCCAGATGTTCCGCGTCCGTCGCAACCTCTACGCGACGCAGTTCCACCCCGAGCTCGACGTCGCAGGCATCTCCACCCGGATCCGCGTCTACCGCGACTACGGCTACTTCGACCCCGCCGAGGCCGACCTCGTCCTCGCGGGGGTGCGCGACGCCGACGTGTGGGCGCCACCGCGGGTCCTCGCGGCGTTCGTGCGGCGCTACGCGCGCGACTGACCGCCTGGGGGTGCGACGCGCCCGTCGCCACGCAGCCGGGCGGCCGGTGGGCGGCCCGGGGTTCCGTAGGGTGGGCGCGTGACGGACGGACCGACCGTGGAGATGTGGACCGACGGCGCCTGCAAGGGCAACCCGGGTGTCGGCGGCTGGGGCGCCTGGATGCGGTTCGGCGACCACGAGCGCGAGCTGTGCGGCGGCGAGGCCGTGACGACGAACAACCGCATGGAGCTCACCGCGGTCATCGAGGGCCTGCGGGCGCTGACCCGGCCGTGCCGGGTGACGCTGCACGTCGACTCGACGTACGTCATGAACGGCCTGACGAAGTGGCTCGCCGGGTGGAAGCGCAAGGGCTGGCGCACCGGCGACGGCAAGCCCGTGAAGAACCAGGACCTCTGGGAGGCCCTCGACGCCGAGACGCAGCGGCACGAGATCCGCTGGGTGTGGGTCAAGGGGCACGCGGGCGACCCCGGCAACGAGCGCGCGGACGCGCTCGCCAACAAGGGTGTCGACGAGGTCCGTGCGCGGACGGCCGGGACGCGCGGCTGACGGACGTCTCCCGACGCCGGCCCCGACGCCGGCCCCCGACGCGGGGGCACCCGGCGCCCGCTGCCGACGGCGGACGAGCGCTCGCGGGCCGGGGAGCCGCGGGAGACGATCGCGGCATGACGACCACCACCGGACGCGACCGGGCCGCACGCACGCGACCCGCCGTGCCGCGCGACCTGCGGGCCCACGTCGGGACGCGCCTGTTCCTGCGCGTCGCCGGGCCCGACGGCCTCGAGAGCCGCGAGCGCATCCACGACACCCCGGGACCCCGCTGGTTCCCGTCCGGCAGCGCGATCCGGACCGTGCACGGCGACGCGTCGATGTTCGTCGGCGGGCTGCGCGCCCTGTTCCTGCAGTCGCTGCACCCCGCGGCGATGGCCGCCGTGGGCGCGCACTCGGGGTACCGCGGCGACCCGTGGGGGAGGCTCGCGCGGACGTCGACGTTCCTCGCCGAGACGGTCTTCGGGACGGCCGACGACGCCGCCGCGGCCGTCGAGCGCGTCCGGGCCGTGCACCGCCGCATCCGGGGCACGACGCCCGAGGGGGTCGCGTACGCCGCCGATGACCCGGACCTGCTGCGCTGGGTGCACGTCGCCGAGATCGACAGCTTCCTGCGCGCGCACCGGCGGTACGGCCGGCACCCCCTCGACGCCGCGGGGGCCGACGAGTACGTCGCGCAGGCCGCGGTCGTGGGCCGGGCCCTCGGCGCCACGGACGTGCCGACGTCGGTCGCCGGGCTGGCGGCGGCGCTCGACGCGTTCCGCCCCGTCCTCGGGCCGTCCGTGGCCGCCCGGGACGCCGCGCAGTTCCTGCTGCACGAGCCGCCCGTGCCGTGGTCGATGCGCGCCGGGTACCTCGCTCTGGCGCGCGCCGCGGTCGCGTCGCTGCCCGGCTGGGCGGTGCGCGACCTCGGTCTGACACCGCCGGGGCGGGTGCGGCGACGCGTCGACGAGGGCGTGGGTGCGGCCGCGACGCGGACGGTGCGGTGGCTGCTCGGGGCGGACGGCGCGGGCTCGGGGTCGCACGCCGGCACCGCGCGCACGACCCCGGGCCCGTCGCCCGCCTGACGTCAGCTCGTCGCGCAGACCACCCCGACGCACTGCGGCTCGTTGCCGTTGTTCCGTGCCGTGTTGCCACCGAGGTCGGTCGCTCCCGGCACGTGCAGGCCCCAGCCGGTGTTGCCGCGCGCGACGTTCCCGCCCACCTCGAGGTACGGGTCGCCGAGCGTCGAGTGCAGGCCGTCGGCGTTCCGCAGGAACGTGTTGTCCTGGACGAGCGCGGGTCCGGACAGCATGTCCGGCACCCGGACGGTCGTGCCGTTCTGCCGGAACGTGCTGCCGACGACGGCCCCCCCGTACTCGCCGACGGCGACCGCGGTGGTGTTCGACACGAACGTCGAGCCGCTGACGGCCGCCTCCCACCCGATCGCGTCGACCGCCGTGACGGACCCCGTGAAGCGGGAGTCGACGATCGTGACGCTGCCGACGTTGTTCTGCCGCACGGCCGTCGCGTTGTCCGCGAAGGTCGAGCCCTCGATGTGGCCCGACGCCTCGGTCGCGACGTAGCCGCGCTCGTTGCGCACGAACCGCGAGTCCGTCACGGTCGCGTCGCCGGCGTCGTTGAACAGCCCGACGCGGTTGTCGGTGAACGTCGAGCGGTCGACCTCGGCCGACCCGAACCAGGCGACGAGCAGCCCGATGTCGTTGCGCAGGAACGTGGACCGGTCGACCGTCGTCGGCTTGCGCCACCGCCCGGTGGTGTCCTCGCCCGACGCCGAGACGCCGACCGCGTTGTCCTGCACCGTCACCCGGCGCACGACCAGCGGGCCGCTGACGCTCTCCTCGTCGGCCGGGAAGATCGTCTGCACGGCGTGGCCCCAGTCGGCGAGCGTGCCGTTCCGGACGGTCACCGTGCCCTCGTTGGACACCGCGACCCCGACGCCCGTGCCGGGTCCGCGCAGGGTGTGCCCACCCAGGTCCAGGGTGACGCCGGGCGCGAGCCGCAGACCGTCGGCGGGGCACGTGAGGTCCGCACGCAGCCGGGTGTCGACGGTGAGGGTGGAGCCGCAGGTCGGCGGTGGCCCGGCGTGCGCCGGGGTCGCGACGAGGGTCACGGCGATGGTCACCGCGAGGGTCGAGGCGGCGGCGAGCGCGAGGGTGGGCAGGACGGCGGACGGACGCACGGGTACCTCCGGGAGTGGTCGGACAGATGGAGCCGGACAGGTGGTGCCGGACAGGTGGTGCCGATCGGGTGGTGCCGGGGCCGGGTGGAGCCGCTCCGGTGGTGCCGGGCGGGCCGGGCGGGCCGGGCGGGCCGGGCAGGTCGGGCTGTGCGGGCGCGACGGGCGCGTCGGTTCAGGACGTGCCGCAGACGACCCCCACGCACTGCGGCTCGTTGCCGTTGCCGCGCGCGGTGTTGCCGCCCAGGTCGGTGACGTCGGGCGCGAGGATGCCCCAGCCGCTGTTGCGGCGGGCGTCGTTGCCGCCGAGCTGCAGGAGCGCGTCGCCCTGCTCGACGCGGATGCCGTCGCCGCCGCGCACGAACGTGTTGTCCTGGACGAGGGTCACGTCCCACGGCGCCTGCACGACGAGCAGGCCGGTGCCGTTGCCGCGGAAGGTGTTGCCCGTCACGGAGCCGTCGCTGAGGTCGAACGAGACCGCGGTCCCGTTGTCCGTGAAGCGGTTGCCGTCGATGTGCAGGACAGTCGGGTTGCCGTACCCGGCGACCGCGACGTCGCTGCCGACGAACGTGCTGCCGGTGACCGTCGCGCCCGACGTCGGGGCCACGGTGAGGCCGCGGGGGTTGTCGACGAAGGTGGTGCCCGTGATCGTCGTGCCGCTCTGGCCGAGCGACATCGCGACGTCGTTGCGGGCGAACCGTGAGCCGGCGACGTCGACCTGCGAGTCGCCGGCCTCGACGCCGGTCCCGTTGGACGCGAACGTCGTGCGCTGGACGTCGACCTCGATGTGCCACAGGGCGAGCAGCCCCCAGGTGTTGTCCCGGAACGTGGAGCGGGTGACGGTCGCGTCCTTGCCGTACAGGCCGGTGCCGTCCTCGCCGGAGGCGAGCAGGCCCGTGACGTTGCCGGTGAACCGCACGCGGTCGACGACCAGCGGCCCGGTGTCGGTGTCGGGCACGGCGTAGGTCGCGATGCCCTCGCCCCAGCCCGCGAGCGTGCCGTTGCGGACCCGGACCGTCCCCTCGGAGGCCACGGCGACGCCGACGCCCGCACCGCTGCCGCGCACCGTGTGCCCGCCGAGGTCGAGGGTGACGCCCGGGCCGACGCGCAGCCCGGCGCCGTCGCACACGAGGTCGGCGCGCAGGCGCGTGTCGACGGTCAGCGTGTCGCCGCAGGCGGGGCGGGGCGGTGGTGCGGCACCGGCAGGTGCGGCGACGGCGACCGTCGTCGTGACGACGGTGAGGACGGACAGGACGGTGAGGACTGCTCGGGCTCGCATCGGTTCCCCCTGGATCGGCTGGTGTCAGGGCGTGGTGCAGACGACCCCCACGCACTGCGGTGTGCTGCCGTTGTTCTTCGCGACGTTGCCGCCGAGGTCCGTGGCGCCGGGCGCGTTGATCCCCCAGCCGGTGCTGCCGCGCACGTCGTTCCCGCCGATGGACGTCGCCGGGTCGGGCTCGAGCAGCACGATCGCGTCGCCGTTGAGCCGGAACCGGTTGTCCTGCAGCAGGAACCCGTCCTCGGACGGGGCGTTCGCGCGGTACGCGGCGGTGTTGGCCCGGAACGTGCTGCGCACGACGCTGCCGGACTCGCCGTAGACCTGGACGGCGGTGTCGTTGCCGACGAAGGCGCTGTCGGCGACGTCGAACCGGTTGCCGGACGCGCCCCCCAGGAGCCCGCCGCCGACGCCGGTGAACCGGCTCCGTGAGACGGTCGCGGAGGCGTCGCTCTGCAGCACGATCCCGAAGTCGTCGTCGACGAACGACGAACCGGTGACCTCTGCCGTCGACGTGAGCAGGAACAGCGCCTGGCCGTTGCGGGCGAAGCGGGAGCAGTCGACCGCCACGTGGCCCTCGTCGGCGACGACGCCGTTCCCGTTGTCCGTGAAGGTGCTGCCGTGGACCGCGACGTCGGCACCGAACGCCGCGGCGAGCCCCCACCCGTTGTCGACGAAGCGCGACGAGCGCACGGTGGTCGGCTTGGCGTGCAGCAGCGTGCCGCTGTCCCCGGACGCGTCCAGCGCGAGCTCGTTGCCGCGGAACGTGACGCCGCGGACGGTCAGCGGGCCGGTGCTGCCGTACGGCTCGTCGACCGTCGCGACGGCCGTGCCCCAGCCGGTGAGGGTGCCGCGTCGCACGGTGGCCGCCCCCGTCGAGGACACCGCGACCCCCGTCCCCGTCCCGGGGCCGGCCAGCGTGTGCCCGCGCAGGTCGAGCGAGACGCCCGGCGCCAGACGCAGGCCGTCGCCGACGCACGTGAGGTCCGCCGTCAGGGCGGTGTCGACCGTGAGGGTGTCCCCGCACGCCGGCGGGGGAGCGGCGCTCGCGGGCGCGGCGACGGCCGTGGCGGCGCCGACGAGCACGAGACACGTCAGGATCGCGCGCAGGCGCATGGTGGCCCCCCTCCGGCCCGCCGTCCGGCCGCTCTGCCCGACGGCACCGTCCGAGCCTGCTCGCCCCGTGCGCCCGGAAACAACCGGTACGGGATGGTCTGTCCGGGTGAAATCCGGCGTCGAGCGCTCAGCGTGGCGCGTGGCGCGAGCCGCAGATGTCGCCTTCGTCCGGGACGCAGCACCATCATGTGGCTGACGCTCAGGGCAGGGGCGGCGACGGCTGGCGGACGAGGACGGTGGTCCATGGGCTCGGTCGGTGACCGCAGGACGCGCCTGCGCGGCCTGTGCCCGTCGTGCCGTCATCCCTGGTCGGAGCACCCGGGCGCGCTGCACGACGCGTCGGTCGTCGGGGCGTGCGGGGACTGCGTGTACGAGGCGGAGCACGCCGACCGCGCGGGCACCTGCTCCGTCCACCTGCCCGACGCGCTCGCGCTCCTCGCCCCGCGGCTCGACTTCGCCGTGCGCCTGACGCCCGCGAGCCGGGCCGCCGGGCTGGGGGTCCTGCTCGACGTCCTGCGGCCGGACGCCGTCGCGCTCGCGTTCGACCTGCCCGAGGACGAGCGCTGGCCCGCGGACGCGCGGTCGGGCGCCGCGGTGCTGCGGGCCGCGGCGCACCTGCCCGCCGACGCGTCCTACCGCACGGTCGACTGGCTGCCCGTCGACGAGGACGTCTGGCCCGCGTTCCGCGCCGCCGCGCCCTACGTGCACGACTGCGACGTGTGGGGCGAGCGGGGGATCGGCGACGCCCTGCTCGAGACGAGCCACGACGGCGGGTCGGTCGTCGCCGCGCTGCGTCCCGACCAGTACGCGACGGCGCTGCACCGGCTCCCCGCGGGTGCGCTCGACCGGCTCTCGCCGCGCGCCGCGCTCGGGCGTCGGCTGCGGGTGTGGCGGCCGGGTCGTCGCGAGCCCGGCCGGGCGTGGGGGATGACGCCCTGACGCGGGCACGGCTCCGGGCGGTCCGGGTCGGCTCCGGTTAGCGTGGGGACGCACGCAGGACGAAGGGCAGGGCGCATGACGACTCCGACGCACCGGTCGCGCAGGGACCGTGCCGCCTGGTGGGCGACGCTCACCGACGACGCCCTCGACGACGAGACGCGGGAGAACCAGCGCACCGAGCGGCGCCTGGTCGGGATCGCGCTCGTCGCGGGCGCGATCACGGCGGTCTTCCTCGTCCTGCGGATCCTCGTCGCGTGACCCCACGCGCCCACCTGTCGTCCCGGCGGCGCCGGTCCGAGCGCCGCGACGACCGTCAGACGGGGAGCGCCTCGCAGACGTCGACGAGACGCCCCCGCAGCACGTTGCCCCGCTCGGCGAAGCCGCGCTGCCGTGCCACGTACGCGGCCTTGCCGTCCGGCGTCTCGATCGCGACCGGGTCCAGACCGTACGCCGTGACGTCGTAGGGCGAGGCCTGCATGTCGAGCGTGCGGATGTCCCGTGCGAGCGCGAAGCAGTCGAGCAGCAGGTTGCCGGGCACGGCCGGCCCGAGCTTGAGCGCCCACTTGTAGACGTCCATCCCGGCGTGCAGGCAGCCCGGCTGCTCGAGGGCGACCTGCGACTCGCGGGTCGGCTGCAGGGTGTTGCGGGCGACCGCGTCGGCCGTGAAGAACCGGAACGCGTCGAAGTGCGAGCAGCGGATCCGGTGCGCCTCGACGACCGCGTCGGTGCCCGCCCCGCCGAGCCGCAGCGGCAGCGGGTGCCGGTGCTCGTCGTCGCCCTCCCGGTACACCATCGCCCACTCGTGCAGCCCGAAGCAGCCGGTGAACGCCGGCCGGTCGCGGGTCGCGCGCAGCAGCCCTGCGACGAACCGCACGGTGTCGCCCCGGTCCGCGACGAACGCGTCGACGTCGAGCGTGACCGTGCCGTCCGCGCCGGTCGCGTACCACCGCCACGCGGCGTGCGGTGCGGGGCCGTCGTGGTCGGGGGCGAGGGCGGCACCGACCCCCGGGTGCCACCGGCGCAGCGCGGCGGGCTTCGCGGGGTAGTACTCGAACAGGAAGTCCTCGACGGCGTGCCGCTCGCCACGCGCGCGCCGCTCGCGGTGCCCCGCGGTCGCCTCGTCGGCGCGCTGCGCGTGCGCCTGCGCGAGCGCTCGCCACGTCGCGGCGGGCAGCACGCGGGCGGGCGCGTCGGCGGTCGTGGTCACGCGTATCAGGGTAGGTCGGCGGTCCGGCGGCGACCCTCGGGGCCGTCGCGGGCGGGCGCGCTCGGGCCGAGGTCGTCCTCGGCGTCCGCACCGGGTGGTGCCGGTCGACGGTCGCTGGTGCGCGGTCCGCCCGACCGCCACACTGGCGCCATGCTTGCCGCCACCCTGGTCCTCGCCGCGCTCGCGGCCGCCCTGCACGTCGTGATCTTCGTGCTCGAGTCCGTGCTGTTCGACCGGCCGGACGTGCACGCGCGCTTCCGCACGTCGACGCAGGACCTCGACGCGGTCCGGCCGTGGGCGTTCAACCAGGGCTTCTACAACCTGTTCCTGGCCGTCGGGGCGGCGGTCGGCGTGGTGCTCGCCGCGCTCGGCCACGAGGACGTCGGCCTCGCGCTCGTGCTGCTGGCGTGCGGGTCGATGCTCGCCGCGGCGCTCGTGCTCGTCACGGCCGACCGCCGGATGGCCCGCGCCGCCGCGACGCAGGGGACGTTGCCGCTGCTCGCCGTCGTGACCGCGGTCGCGGCGCTCGCCGCCTGACCCGATCCGGGCGGGCGGGCCCGGCGGGAGGTGCGGTCAGGCCTCGCGGCGCGCGACGAACACCCACTCGAGCCCCGGCCGGTCAGGTGCGTCCACGTCGACGACGGTGAACCCGGCCGCCGCCAGCGACCGCTCGACCTCGACGCGCTCCCGGAAGCGCAGGGTCGAGTCCGACGTGAGGACCGCGCCGTCGGACGCGAAGACGTAGGTCCCGCGAAACGTCACCAGCGGCCCGCTCACGTCCACGAGGTCGAGCCAGTGCTCCACGACGCCCACGCCGGGCACGTCGTCGCGGGACCACGTCTCGTCGCGCACCCACGACCGCCACGCCTCGCGGGCCGGGACCCGCGTCTCCAGCACGAGGTGCCCGCCGGGGCGGACGGCGCCGTGCAGCCCGCGCAGCGTCGCGTCCCAGTCCGCGTCGGCGACGAACACCTGCGCGACGTTGCCCGTCATCACGGCGACGTCGACCTGCAGCGGCGGCAGCGTCGTGGCGTCGCCGAGCCACCAGCGCACGCGGTCGGCGCCGGGCTTCGCGCGGGCCAGCGCGAGGGACGCGGCGGACGGGTCGACGCCGACGACCTCGACGCCGCGCCCCGCGAGCAGGACGGCGAACGTGCCCGTGCCGCAGCCGACGTCGAGCACGCTACGAGGGCCGCTAGGGGGCGGGACCAGCTCGTCGACGAGGTCCGCGTAGACGTCGAGGTCGGCGCGGTCCGGGTCGAGCGGGTCGTACAGCGCGACGAGGCGCGGGTCGTCGAAGAGGTCGTCGGGCACGCCCGCGACGCTACGAGCCGTCCGCCCGCGGCTCCACCGGTTTGCCCGCGCCGGGGACGGCAGCCGCCGGGGTCACGGCGGGCGGGAGCGCGTCGGGGCGGACGTCGGCCGCGCGCGTCGAGACGCCGTGCAGCACCCGCTCGAGCGGTCCGCGTCCCAGGACGGCGCGCCACGCCCAGCACAAGACGAGCGTCGTCAGCAGGAACGCGAGCCACGACGCGATGCCGGGGGCGCGCACGACCTCGTCGCCGACGAGCGCGATGACGACGACGTGCACGGTGTACGCGGTGAGGGCGAGCTCGCCGACGGCGGCGACCGGCGACAGGACCTCGGGCACCTGATCGGCGAGCGCCAGGCAGACCACGAGCACGAGCAGCGCGACGCCGGTGTTGCCGAGGACCTCGAACGTCGTCGACGAGTGTGGCTCGGTGGTGGCGATCGTCGAGGGCCACCCGAGGCCCTCGCGGGCGACCCACGCCCCGACGTGCCCGACGACGACGAGCACCCCGCCGGCGACGGCGAGGTTGACGCGGACCCGGGTCGCGCGCAGGTCGCTGCGGCCGACGGCCAGGCCCGTCAGCAGGTACGCGAACCAGACGACGGCGGGGTAGAAGTGCCCGACGGTCATCTCGGCGAGCAGCGTCGGCGTCGCGCCCCACGCGGTGAGGCCGTCGGTGAGGAACGTGCGCAGGAACGGGCCGACGAGCGCGACGCCGGCCGCAACGGCGACCAGCGCGCGGACCGGCCAGCGCAGCGCGACGCACCCCGCGGCGAACAGCAGCGCGTACGTGGGCAGGATGACCGCGACGGGGGTGCCGAGCATGACGAGCAGCTCGCCGAGGACGAATAGCAGGACCGCGCGGACGAGGACCCGCAGGCGCGACTGCACGAGCCGGGTGCCGGCGACCGGGGTCGAGCCGCCCGAGAGCAGCGCCAGCCCGACGCCGGCGAGGACCACGAACAGCGCGGACGGGCGGCCGTCGGCGAGCTGCGTGAACCCGCCGGGCGGCACGGGCCCGGTGTCGTCGGGGCCGACGTGCGCGGTCATCATGCCGAGCACGGCGAGGCCCCGGGCGACGTCCACTCCGGCGATGCGGCGCATGGGTCGCATGCTAGGTCCGGGGCCGGGTCACCGGCGCAGGTCGGGCCTCCGCGAGAGCCGCGGCGGGGGCGGCGTGGGGGACGTCGGGCGGGCTCGTGGCGGCCGTCGTCGGTCGGGTCGCGGTCTCACGTCGCGGAATCGGGTGTCCCGCGTCTTGAAACCGTTGTCGCACAGATGATTAGAGTTCGGTGTGAACACCCCTGTGCACGCCGACGTCTACACCCACGGGCACCACGAGTCCGTGCTGCGGTCCCACCGGTGGCGCACCGCCGCGAACTCCGCCGCGTACCTGCTGCCGTCGCTCGCGCCCGGCCAGTCGCTGCTCGACGTGGGCTGCGGCCCGGGCTCCGTGACCATCGACCTCGCGTCCCGCGTCGCCCCCGGTGCGGTCGTCGGCGTGGACACGTCCTCCAAGGTCATCGAGATCGCGCGGACGGCCGCGGCCGACGCGGGTGCCGCCAACGTCTCGTTCGACGTCGCGGACGCCTACGAGCTGCCGTTCGACGACGACACGTTCGACGTCGTGCACGCCCACCAGGTCCTGCAGCACCTGTCCGACCCCGTCGCCGCGCTGCGCGAGATGCGCCGCGTGACCCGGCCCGGCGGGGTCGTCGCCGTCCGCGACGCCGACTACGCGGGCATGACGTGGTTCCCGCCGTCGCCCGGCCTGGACGAGTGGCAGGCGCTGTACCAGGAGGTCACCGAGGCCAACCGCGCCGAGGCCGACGCCGGCCGGCGCCTGCTGTCGTGGGTGCGGGCCGCGGGCTTCGCGCCCGCCGGGATCGCCCCGTCCGCCGGGGTGTGGTGCTACGCGACGCCCGAGGACCGCACCTGGTGGGCCGAGCTGTGGGCCGACCGGTGCGTCAAGTCGAACTTCGCCGCGCAGGCGATCGACCACCACCTCGCCGACGAGGTCGGCCTCGAGCTGCTCGCCGACGCGTGGCGCGAGTGGGGGGCCGAGCCCGACGGCTGGTTCACGGTCCTGCACGGCGAGGTCGTCGCGCGCGCGTGACGCGCACGTACGCTGGGCCCGTGCGCATCGCCCGCTTCACCACAGGCCAGGACCCCCGCTACGCCGTCGTCGAGGGTGAGCCCGGCGCCGAGGAGCTCGTCGTCATCACCGGCGACCCGATCTACACGCCGATCCAGCCGACGGGGGAGCGTCGCCGTCTCGACGACGACGGCGTCCGCCTGCTCGCCCCGGTCATCCCGCGGTCGAAGATCATCGGCGTCGGCCGCAACTACGCCGACCACGCCAAGGAGATGGGCAACGAGGTCCCGACGGCCCCGCTGCTGTTCCTCAAGCCCAACACCTCGGTGATCGGCCCCGACGACCCGATCGTCCTGCCCGACTGGACCGAGCACGTCGAGCACGAGGCCGAGCTGGCCGTCGTCATCGGCAAGGTGACGAAGGACGTCAGCCCCGAGCGTGCGCTGGACCACGTGTTCGGCTTCACGGTCGCGAACGACGTGACGGCGCGCGACATCCAGCGCAGCGACCTGCAGTGGACGCGCGCCAAGGGCTTCGACGGGTCCTGCCCGATCGGCCCGTGGATCGTGCCCGGCCTCGACGTCGAGGACCTCGCGGTCACCGCGCGCGTCAACGGCGAGACGAAGCAGGACGGCCGCACGTCGCAGATGATCTTCGACACCGCCTACCTGGTCTCCTACGTCTCCGAGGTCTTCACGCTGCTCCCCGGCGACGTCATCCTCACGGGCACGCCCGCAGGCGTGAGCCCGATCGTCGACCGGGACGTCGTCGAGGTCGAGGTCGAGTCCATCGGCGTGCTGCGCAACCCGGTGCTGCGCCGCCACTAGCCGCAACTAGGCTTGGGTGCCGTGACCACCCCCGCCTCCGCCGGCTCGGCCGTGCGCGTCCGCTTCTGCCCGTCGCCGACCGGCACCCCGCACGTCGGGCTGATCCGCACCGCGCTGTTCAACTGGGCATACGCCCGGCGCACGGGCGGCACGTTCGTGTTCCGCATCGAGGACACGGACGCGGAGCGGGACTCGCAGGAGAGCTACCTGCAGATCCTCGACGCGCTGCGCTGGCTGGGGCTGGACTGGGACGAGGGCGTCGAGGTCGGCGGACCGCACGAGCCGTACCGCCAGTCGCAGCGCTACGACCTGTACGAGGACGTCGTGCGCCGGCTCGTCGAGGGCGGGTACGCGTACGAGTCGTTCTCGACCCCGGAGGAGATCGAGGCCCGTCACCGGGCCGCCGGGCGCGACCCGAAGCTCGGCTACGACGGCGTCGACCGGGACCTGACGGACGAGCAGAAGGCCGCGTTCCGCGCCGAGGGCCGCGCGCCCGTCCTGCGCCTGCGGATGCCCGACGAGGACGTCACGTTCACGGACCTGGTCCGCGGGGAGATCACGTTCAAGGCCGGCTCGGTGCCGGACTACGTCATCGTGCGCGCCAACGGCCACCCCCTGTACACGCTGGTCAACCCTGTCGACGACGCGCTCATGGGCATCACGCACGTGCTGCGCGGCGAGGACCTGCTGTCGTCGACCCCGCGGCAGGTCGCGCTGTACCGCGCGCTCGTCGACCTCGGTGTCGCGTCGGTCGTGCCGCAGTTCGGGCACATGCCGTACGTGATGGGCGAGGGCAACAAGAAGCTCTCCAAGCGCGACCCCGAGTCGAACCTCTTCCTGCACCGGGAGCGCGGCTTCACCCGCGAGGGCCTGCTCAACTACCTCGCGCTGCTCGGCTGGTCCATCGCGCCCGACCGCGACGTCTTCACGCTCGAGGAGATGACGCAGGCGTTCGACATCGCGGACGTCAACCCGAACCCGGCGCGGTTCGACCTGAAGAAGGCCGAGGCGATCAACGCCGAGCACGTCCGGCTGCTCGCGCCCGACGACTTCCGCGACCGGCTGGTGCCGTACCTGCACGCGGGCGGCCTGGTCCCCGCAGACTCGTACGCCGACCTGTCGGCCGAGCACCGTGCGCTGCTCGACGCGGGCGCGCCGCTCATCCAGACGCGCGTCACGCTGCTCGGCGAGGTCGTCGGGATGCTCGGCTTCCTGTTCGTCGCGGACGACGCCCTGGAGGTCGCCGACGACGCCCGCGGCGCCCTGCGCGACGACGCCTCCGCGGTCCTCGACGCCGCACGCGCCGCCCTCGCGGCACTGCCCGCCGACGGCTTCACGACCGCCGCGACGCAGGAGGTCCTGCAGGCCGCGCTCGTCGACGAGGGCGGTCTGGGCATCAAGCCGCGGTTCGCGTACACGCCGCTGCGCGTCGCGCTGTCCGGCCGCCGGGTCTCGCCGCCGCTGTTCGAGTCCATGGAGATCCTCGGGCAGGCCTCGACGCTCGCCCGCCTGGACCGGCTGCGCGCGACGCTGTGACGGGCGCCCCCGCGGCGGACGGAGCCGACCGTCCGCTCGTCGACGGCGTGCTGTTCGACATCGACGACACGCTCGTCGACACCCGCGGCGCGTTCGCGGCGGCGCTCGCCGTGATCGCCCGCCGGTACCTGCCGGACGTCACGCCCGACCGCGACGACGAGGTCGTCGCGGTCTGGCGGGCGGACGTCAACGGCCACTACCAGCGCTACACGCGCGGCGAGGTGGACTTCGACGCGCAGCGCATGACGCGCGCCAACGAGCTGCACGCCCGGTTCGGCGGGCACGCGCTCGACGACGACGCGTTCGCGGCGTGGGACGCGGTGTTCCAGGACGGCTTCACGGCCGCCTGGGCGGCGCACGACGACGCGAGCACCGTCGTGGACACCCTGCTGTCCGCCGGGCTCGCCGTCGGGGCCCTCTCGAACGCGTCGGTGGCCTACCAGACCGCCAAGCTCGAGCGCACCGGCCTGATCGGCCGCGTCCCGATGCTCGTCGGCGTCGACACCCTCGGCTTCGGCAAGCCCGACCCGCGCGTGTTCGCCGAGGCGTGCCGGCTGCTCGGCACCGACCCCGCCCGCACCGCGTACGTCGGCGACGAGCTCGACGTCGACGCCGCGGCCGCGCGCGACGCGGGGCTCGTCGGCGTATGGCTCGACCGGCCGGGCACCCGCCGTCACCCGATCAGCGACGCGACCATCGCGGCGACGGACGTCCGCACGATCAGCACCCTGACCGAACTGCCCGCGCTGCTCGGCCTCTGACGCCCGGCGCGACGGTGGGTCACCGGCGCGTCGCCCGCCAGCACAGGGTGCGGTACGGGACGTCGACCGTCGTCCGGCCGCGCAGGTCGGGGTGGGTCGCGACGAGGTCGTCGACCTGGTCGAGCAGGGCGTCGCGCTCGTCGTCGGGCAGGGTCAGCAGGTGGCTGCGACTGGCGGCGAGGACGCGCAGGTCGGCCGTCGGCATCGGGGTCGACCAGGCGACCTCGCGGTGCTCCGGCTCGGTGAAGCGGTCGCCCAGCACGGGCACCCGCGCGCTCGGCTCGAGCGAGTCGCCGGTGTGCACGATCCGGGTCCACCGTGCGACCCAGTCGGTCGCCTGGTCGCGGACGTTCCACAGCACCGCGACGCTGCCGTGCGGGCGCAGGACGCGCGCGATCTCCGCGGCGGCCGTCGGCGGGTCGAACCAGTGCCACGCCTGCGCGACGGTGACGGCGTCGACGCAGGCGTCCGGCAGGCCGGTGCGCTCGGCGGTGCCGGGTCGGGCGTCCGCGTCGGGGGCCGCGCGCTCGAGCTCGGCGCGCATGGCGTCGGACGGCTCGACGGCGACCACGTCGTAGCCGAACGCGACGAGGCGCTGCGTGAGCTTGCCCGTGCCCGCCGCGAGGTCGAGGACGTCGCGCGCGTCGTGCGGCACGCACCAGCGCACGACCTCGTCGGGGTAGCTCGGTCGGGTCGCCTGGTACACGGCGGCGCCGCGCTCGAACGAGGCGGCCCTCGTCGTGCGGTGCTCGTCCACGTCACCGCCCCCGTTCCCGCGTCCCCGCGGGCCGCGTGTCAGTCGCCGGGCATCGGGTCGAGCAGCTCGAGCGCCGCGTCGTGCAGCAGCCCGTTGCTCACCAGCGCGGAGCCGCCGAACGGCCCCGGGACGCCGCGCACCGACGTGAACCGCCCGCCGGCCTCCGTGACGATCGGCACGAGCGCGGCCATGTCGTGCAGCGCGAGCTCGGGCTCCGCCGACAGGTCGACCGCACCTTCCGCCACGAGCACGTGGCTCCAGAAGTCACCGTACGCGCGGGTGCGCCACACGCGCCTGGTGAGGTCGAGGAAGGGGTCCAGCAGCCCCTCCTGCTCCCACCCGGACAGGCTCGAGTAGGACAGCGACGCGTCGGCGAGCCGGTCGACGCCCGACACCTGCATGCGCGACGCCGCGGCCAGCGACTTGCCGGTCCACGCGCCCGAGCCCTGCGCGGCCCACCAGCGACGGCCGAGCGCGGGAGCGCTCACGAGCCCGACGACGACCTCGTCGCCGTCGATGAGCGCGATGAGCGTCGCCCAGACCGGCACCCCGCGGACGAAGTTCTTCGTCCCGTCGATCGGGTCGACGACCCACCGGCGGGGACCATGGCCGGTGTCGGCCATCTCCTCGCCCTGCACGGCGTCGCGGGACCGGGCGCGCGAGAGCTGGCCGCGGATCAGCTCCTCCGCGGCGCGGTCGGCGTCGGACACCGGGGTCAGGTCCGGCTTGGTCTCGACGCGCAGGTCCTGCGCCTTGAACCGCGACATCGTCAGCGAGTCGACCTGGTCCGCCATCACGTGGGCGAGGCGCAGGTCGTCGTCGTACCCGGGGCGCAGGCTCATGGCCGACACCGTAGCGCCGCTGCCCAGGTCAGGGCCGTGAGGTCTCGCGCGACTCGCGTGGATCCGCGTCACCCGTGCCGAGCCGGCTCGCCAGGAGCCGCCGGAAGGACTCGACGCGCGCGGCTCGGGCGTCGCGTGTCTCGTCGTCGGGGGCGTCGGCCACCCACTCGTCGAGCGTGCAGTCCGGGGCGTCGGCGGCGTGCGTGCAGCCGCGCGGGCACTCCTGAGCGACGTCGGCGAGGTCGGCGAACGCGCCCAGCAGGTGGGAGGGGTCGACGTGCGCGAGCCCGAACGACCGCACGCCCGGCGTGTCGATGACCCACGTGGGGGCGGCGGTCCCGGGGACGCGCAGCGCCACGGCGGACGTCGAGGTGTGCCGCCCACGGCCGGTCACGTCGTTGACGACGCCGGTCGCGCGCGCGGCGTCGGGCACGAGCGCGTTGACGAGCGTCGACTTGCCGACCCCCGAGTGCCCGACGAGGACCGACGTCCGGCCGTCGAGCGCGGCGCGCAGGTCGTCGAACCCGTGGATGACGCGCTCGTCGCTGGGACCCTCGGTCCGCGTCACGACGACGTGCACCCCGATGGGCGCGTACATCGCGACGAGCTCCGCGGGGTCGGCCAGGTCGGACTTCGTGAGGGCGAGCAGGACGTCCATGCCCGCGTCGTAGGCGGCGGCGACGCACCGGTCGATCATGCGGGTGCGGGGCTCGGGGTCGGCGAGCGCGGTGACGATGACGAGCTGGTCGGCGTTGGCGACGATGACGCGCTCGACGGGGTCCGTGTCGTCGGCGGTGCGCCGCAGGACCGTCCGGCGCTCGGTGATGCGCACGATCCGGGACAGCGAGCCCTGGTCGCCCGAGGTGTCGCCGACGACGTCCACGCGGTCGCCCGGCACGACGCGCTCGCGGCCGAGCTCGCGGGCCTTCATCGCGATCGCGCGCCGCTCGTCGGGGCCGCCCGGGTCGACGAGCACCGCGTACCGGCCGCGGTCGACGCCCGTGACGAGCGCGGTGTCCGCGTCGGCGTGCTCGGGGCGGATCTTGGTGCGGGGCCGCGTGCCGCGACCGGGACGGACGCGGACGTCCCGTTCGTCGTAGCGGCGCTCCGCCATCAGGACGCCTGCGCCCCGTCGCCGGTGCCGGCCGGTCGCGTGCCGAGCATGCCCTGCCACATCCCGACGAAGTCGGGCAGCGTCTTGCCGGTCGTCGCGACGTCCTCGACCTCGACGCCGGGCACCCGCAGGCCGACGAGCGCGCCCGCGGTCGCCATGCGGTGGTCGGCGTAGGTCCGCCAGACGCCCCCGGTGAGCGCGCGGGGTGTGATGACGAGCCCGTCGGCGGTCTGCTCGGCCTGCCCGCCGAGCCGCGTGATCTCGTTCGCGAGGGCCGCGAGGCGGTCGGTCTCGTGCCCGCGCAGGTGCGCGATGCCGCGCAGCCGCGTGGGGCCGTCGCCGAACACGGCGAGCGCGGCGATGGTGGGCGCGAGCTCCCCGGCGGGCTTGAGGTCCAGGTCGACGCCGTGCACGACGCCGGTGCCGGTGACGGCCAGGACGTCGCCGTCGAGCCGCGTGGTCGCGCCCATGCGCTCGAGGATGCCGGGCAGCAGGCCGCCGGGCTGGGTGGTCGTCGTGGGCCAGCCGGGGACGCGGACCGTCCCGCCGGCGACGAGCGCGGCCGCGAGGAACGCCCCGGCGTTCGACAGGTCGGGCTCGACGCGCACGTCCCGGCCGGCGATCGCCCCCGGGGCGACCCGCCAGATGTCGGGCCGGGAGTCGTCGACGTCGACGCCCGCGGCCCGCAGGACGTCCACGGTCATCTCGATGTGGGGCAGGCTCGGCAGGGTCCGGCCGGTGTGCCGGATCGTCAGGCCCTGCTCGAACCGCGCGCCCGCGAGCAGCAGGCCCGACACGAACTGGCTGGAGCCCGACGCGTCGACGTCGACCTGACCGCCGCGGACGTGGCCGCGCCCGTGCACCGTGATCGGCAGGTGGCCGGGCTCGCCCTCCTCGTCGACGCGGACGCCGAGCGCCCGCAGCGCGTGGATGATCGGCCCCATGGGCCGCACGAGCGCCTCGGGGTCGCCCTTGAAGTGGACCGGGCCGTCGGCGAGCGCGGCGACCGCGGGCAGGAACCGCATGACCGTGCCGGCCAGCCCGCAGTCGATCGTCACGTGGCCGCGCAGCGCAGCGGGGGAGACGACCCAGTCCTGCCCGGCGTCGACCGTGACGCCGAGGGTCTCGAGGGCTCCGCCCATGAGGCGCGTGTCGCGCGACGACAGCACGGCGCGCAGCCGGCTCGGGCCGTCGGCGAGCGCCGCGAGCACCAGGTAGCGGTTGCTGAGCGACTTCGAGCCGGGGACCTCGACGACCGTGTCCAGCGTGCCGGGGGCCTCGGGGGCGGGCCAGAGGGCGGCGGCGGGGTGCGGGCGCGGGTCCAGGGCGGTCATGGCGTCAGGCTAGCGGCGGTGCGGGGGACGGGTCCGCGGCGCCCGTGCCGTGGGCGCGCGTCGGTCAGTCCTCGGTGGCATGCCGCGCCCGCGCCGCCTGGACGCGCCACGTGAGGCCGGGACGGCCCTCGTAGTCGGCGGCGGCCAGCAGCGCGCCCCCGAGCGCCGACACGGCGCGCACGAGCCGGGTGCGTCTCGCGGCGCGCGCGGCGGGGTCGCGGTCGTGGACCTTGTCCGGCAGGTTGACGACGACGAGCGGCGCGGTGAGCGCGGCGAGCGCGAGCGCGGCGGTGCGCGGCGCCTTGCCGAGCGCGAGCAGCAGGCCGGCGCCGGCGAGCGCCGCCCCGTGCACCTGCACGGCGGTGCGCAGCTGCCGCTCCGTCGGGTCGAAGCCGAGCACCCCGCGCGTCGCCCCGCTGCCGCGCACGGCGGCGGGCAGGCGGGTGTCGGCGGCGTCGAGGGCGGTCCGGGCGTCGGCCGCGTGCGCGGCGGGGTGCCGGACGACGTCGAGGCCCTCGACGACGAACCAGGTGGCGAACAGCGGACGGGCGATGCGGCGCAGCAGCACGAGGTCCTCCTCCTAGATGGCGCCGCCGGCGGCTGCCGGGGCGTCGGCGGACTCCCCGGAGTCGCCGATGGTCTCGCGGGCGACGAAGTTCTCCAGGTCGAACAGGTTGTCACCGGCACGCGTCGCGACGGTGAGCAGCGTGCGTGCGGCGGCGACCTCCTCGACCTGCTCCTTGAGGAACCACAGCAGGAACTGCTCGCCGAGCGCGTCGCCCTCGGTGCGGGCCGCCCGGAAGATCCCCTCGATCTGCTCGGTGACCTGCTGCTCCTGGGTGAGCGCGAGCGCGATCGGCTCGACGACCTCGGAGAACGAGTTGCGCACGGGGCTGCCGGGCGGGATCTCGACGTCGAGGTCCCGGTCCAGGAGGTACTGGACGAGCATCATCGCGTGGTTCCGCTCCTCGAGCGCCTGGCGGTAGTAGTGCCGCGCGAGCTGCGGCAGGTCCTGGCCGTCGAACCAGACGGCGATCGCGACGTACTGCTGGTGCGCGTCGAACTCGTGGCCGATCTGCGCGCGCAGCAGTCGCAGGAACTCGGAGGCGCCGGACGGTGTCGTCATGGCTGCCACGCTAGTGCGGGCGGATGGTGCCCGCGACAACGGGAATGTGCCGCGCCTGCGTGTCGTTGTGCAGCCCATGAGCACAGACGTCCAGGAGCGCCGCGGCGCGCCCGCCGTGCCCGGGGTCGTCATCGGGTGGACGGGCGCCGACGCCGCCCCCGCCGGTGGCACCACCGCGGGCGGGCTAGGCTCGTGGACGATGAGCGAGGACACCCACCGCGCGCCCGAGGCCGAGGACGACGGCGCCCGGACCGAACGGTTCGAGGCCGAGGCACTGGTCTACCTGGACCAGCTGTACGGCGCTGCGCTGCGGATGACGCGGAACCCGGCCGACGCCGAGGACCTCGTGCAGGAGACGTTCACGAAGGCGTTCGCCGCCTTCCACCAGTACCGTCCCGGCACGAACCTCAAGGCGTGGCTCTACCGCATCCTCACCAACACGTACATCAACTCCTACCGCAAGAAGCAGCGCGAGCCGCAGCAGTCGCGGTCGGAGGAGATCGAGGACTGGCAGCTCGCGCGTGCGGAGTCGCACACGTCGAGGGGCCTGCGTTCCGCCGAGGCCGACGCGTTGGACCACCTGCCGGACTCCGACGTCAAGGACGCGCTCCAGCGCATCCCCGAGGAGTTCCGGATCGCGGTCTACCTCGCCGATGTCGAGGGGTTCGCCTACAAGGAGATCGCCGAGATCATGGGGACGCCGATCGGGACGGTGATGTCCCGTCTGCACCGGGGCCGTGCGCAGCTGCGGGAGCTGCTCACGGACTACGCGCGCGAGCGCGGCCTGGTGGCGGCGGCCCCGAGCGAGCCGGAGGGTGCTCGATGAGCGAGATGGACGAGTCGGTCACGCAGGTGGCCGGCGGCTGCGGGAACAACTGCGAGGACGCGCTCGACCGGCTGTGGGAGTACCTCGACGCCGAGCTGATCGACGTCGACGCCCAGACGGTCCGCGCGCACCTGGCCGAGTGCCAGGGCTGCCTGGAGGAGTACGACCTCGACGTCGTGGTGAAGCACCTCGTGCGCCGGGGCTGCCAGGAGGTCGCGCCCGACACGCTGCGGGTGCGGATCCACGAGCAGCTCACGGTCATGCACGTGCCCCCGACGACGTCCTGAGCACCCGCCGGACGCGACGGTCGTCCGGCGCAGACGCCGAAGGCCCGGAACCCCTCGTGGGGCCGGGCCTTCGTGCTGGTGCGGTACGCGCCAGGACGCCTCAGGCGTTCGGACGGTTGCCGTGGTTGGCGCCGTTGCCCTTGCGGGAACGACGCTTGCGGCCGCGCTTGCTCATGGGATCTCCTCGGAGGGTCTGTGCCGGCTGGGTCCTGATCCACCACGGGACGAACCCGTGCGCCGGCCGGACTGCCCTCCATCGTCCCACATCCGTCGGCCGCCCGAGTCCGCCCCGTGGCCGCCGCCGTCCGCTGCCGTGCGCTCAAGTCCGGGGTCCGGCTGTCCGATAAGTGGTGCGTGACCCCGAGTACGCAGTCCGTCATCCCGTTCCTGCACGCCCTCGCCAGCACTGGCGGCTCCGACCTGCACTGCAAGGTCGGCTCGGCCCCGCGCGTGCGTGTCGACGGGCGGCTGCGCAAGCTGCAGGTTCCCGACCTGCGGCCGTCGGACACCGAGCGGATGCTCGAGGAGGTCCTGCCCGACGACCTCGTGGAGAAGTTCCGCGAGACGCACGAGGCGGACTTCGCGTACTCGCTGTCGGGCGTCGGGCGGTTCCGCGTGAACGCCTACCAGGCGCGCGGCACCTACGGCCTGGTCTTCCGTCGCGTCGCGGTCGGTGCGGAGTCGCTGGGCAGCCTGGGGCTGCCCGAGGTGGTCGGCGAGCTCGCGCTGGAGCCGCGCGGTCTCGTGCTGGTCACGGGCCCGACGGGGTCGGGCAAGACGACGACGCTCGCGTCGATGGTGGACCTCGTCAACACGTACCGCGAGGTCAACATCGTGACCATCGAGGACCCGATCGAGATCCTGCACCAGGACAAGAAGGCGATCGTGTCGCAGCGTGAGGTCCGCCAGGACACCGCGGACTTCACGGTCGCGCTGCGCGCCGCGATGCGGCAGGACCCGGACGTCATCCTCGTCGGCGAGATGCGTGACGTGGAGACGGTCCGCGCGGCCCTGTCGGCGGCGGAGACGGGCCACCTGGTCCTCACGACGCTGCACACGATCGACGCGGCCGAGTCGATCAACCGCATCATCGACTTCTTCCCGCCGCACGAGCAGAAGCAGGTGCGTGTCGCGCTGTCGCAGGCGCTGCGGGGCATCGTGTCGCAGCGCCTGGTGCGCCGGGCCGACGGCAACGGCCGGCGTCCGGCGATCGAGGTGATGGTCAACACGGGGCGGACGGCCGAGGTGATCCTCGACCCGATGAGCGGCCCGCCGCTGCTCGACCTCATCAAGGAGGGCGACTTCTACAAGATGCAGACGTTCGACCAGCACCTGTTCCACCTGGTCCGGGACGACGTCATCACGTACGAGGAGGCCATGTCGGCCTCGTCGAACCCGCACGACCTCACGGTCGAGCTGCGGCAGGCGGGCCTGGTCTCCTAGCGCACGGCCTCGGCGTCCAGCAGTGCGGCGGCGCGCTCGACCACGTCGAGCTGGCCGAACCCGGGCGGGTCGGCGCGCAGGTCGTCGAGCGTCGCCCAGCGGAAGTCGAGCGCCTCGGTGCCGTGCACGTGCGGCTCGCCGTGGCCGTCCACGAGGAACGTCGTGGAGATCGCGTGCTGCCGCGGGTCGTGCGGCCCGGGGCCGTGGTCGGTGCGCGCGTACTCGACGACGAGCGGCGCGGCGGCCCGGTCGCGTCCCCGCACGAACGACGGCTCGAACGCCTCGCGCCACTGCCGGTCGACGGCGGCGTCGAGCCGCTCGTCGCGCAGCAGCCGTCCTCCGACGAGGGCCCACCGCGGTCCTTGGTGGGGTGTGGGGCGCAGGATGAGGCCGACGGTGTCGGTGCGGCCCGGCCGGCAGACGAGGATGTCGACGCACATCACCGGGACCGACGCCTGGACGGTCGCCCACGCCTGCGCCGACAGCCATCCGTCGGTCATCCGAGCACCTGCGACCCGCTGACGACGAGGGCGACGACCAGCAGGGCGACGGCTGCGAAGAGCCACTGGCCCGCGACCCAGAGGCGGACGGAGCTCATCGACCAGAACCGGCGCGGCGGTGGCGTGAGGCGCGCGGTGGCGCGCGCGAGGATCCGCCGCTCGGTGGGCGTGGAGCGCTCTGCGGGCGAGCCGTGGGGGAGCGTGCCGAGCGACGCGTCGAGGCCGAGCGCACGCTCGATCCGTTCGAGCGTGAGGGAGTCGCCGAGCTCGCTCTGCCGGTGCTTGAGCAGCAGCTGGATGACCATGACCGACAGCGCGAGGCTGAGGCCGGCGCTCACGGCCCGGCCGAGCGGCGTCGTCCCGGGGCCGAGCGCGAGCGTCAGCAGGAAGGCCTGGGCGGCGAGGCCGAGCGCCGGCGTCTGCCACACCATGCCGTCGAAGGACGTGCGACGTGCGGCGAGCGTGCTCCAGACGAGCAGCGTCTGGTCGGTGGTCAGCGCCGGCGACGAGGCGGTGGCGGGGCCGGGCGGGTCGGTCATTGCCGCAGGCTACCGACGTCCCCGCGATGCTCCGGTGACCGGGGGTTGTGTCGCGTGTCGTCGCGATATATCGTGTCTTACGAACGAGATATATCGCGACCGAGAGAGAGCAGAGCATGGCCACCGAGACGTGGGTCGTCGCCCACCCCCAGATCATCGAGGTCGAGAAGATCGCCGCCCTGCGCGTGCAGATCGTCGGCGGACGCGTCGACGTCGTCGCCCGGGACGAGCCCGGCGCGCGCATCGAGGTCCACGACGTCGACGGCCGCCCGCTCGAGATCACCCTCGCCGACGGCGAGCTCCGCGTCGGCTACTCCTTCACGCTCACCGGCTGGGAAGGGTTCCTCGAGCGGTTCCGCAACTTCCGGGACAAGGACCGCGCCGACGTGCACATCGCCGTCCCGCGCGACGTGTACGCCAAGGTCGGCACCGTGAGCGCCGAGGGGCTGCTCGCGGGCGTCGTCTCCGACTCGTCCGTCTCGACGGTGTCCGGCTCGCTCGTCGTCGACGGCACCCGCGGCCGCCTGTCCGCCAACACCGTCTCCGGCGAGATCGTCGTCCGCGACCACGCGGGCGACCTGCGCCTCAACTCGGTGTCCGGCGAGCTCGCCGCGTCCGGTGAGCTCGCGCTCGTCCAGGCCAACACCGTGTCGGGCGCGCTCAGCCTGGACGTCACGTCCGGCACGTCGTCGCTCACCGCCTCCACCGTCTCCGGCGACGTCACCGTCCGCCTGCCCGAGGGCAAGGGCGTGCAGGTCAAGGCGCAGTCCGTCTCCGGCCGCGTCGTGGTCGACGGCGAGGAGTACAAGGGGTCGATGCCGGGGGCCGGCAAGGTCGACCTGCGCACCGGCGACGGTGCGTGCTTCGTGTCCGCGACCACCGTCTCCGGCCACGTGACCGTCCTGCGCGGGGTCGCCCGATGATGGCGCCCGTCTTCGCGCACGGCCAGCTGCGCCTCTACCTGCTGTCGCTCCTGGAGCAGGGGCCCAAGCACGGCTACGAGCTCATCACCGAGCTCTCGGACCGGTTCGGCGGCACGTACCGCCCGAGCGCCGGCACGATCTACCCGCGCCTCGCCCGGCTGGAGGAGGAGGGTCTCGTCGTCCGCGTCGACGAGGAGCGCAAGAGCACGTACGCGCTCACCGACGCCGGCCGCGCCGAGCTCGCCGCCCGCAGCGCCGACCTCGCGGACCTCGAGGAGGGCATCGCCGAGACCGTCCGGGACCGCGCCCGCTCCGTCCGCGAGGACGTCCGCGGCGAGATGCGCGGGCTCCGGGCCGACCTCGCGGCCGCCGCCCAGCGGGCGCGCGCGACCGCGGTCCCGCACGCGACGACCGGGGCCGAGGACCCGGGGGTCGCGTCGCACGTGCGGCGCGCCGACGCCGAGGCGATGCTCGGCCGGTTCCGCGACGAGCTGCGGGCCGACCTGCGCCGAGCCGACGCGCGGGGCAAGGTCGACCAGCTCACGGTCGACACGCTGCGCACCGTGCTCGACTCCGCGCTGTCGGCGGTGCGCCAGACGCTGCGCTGACGCTCGCGGGACGCACCCGACGGTCGTGCGCGACCGTCGGGTGCCGGGCGCTCAGGCGGCGTCGTCGGGGAGGCCGAGCCAGGCGTGCCAGCCGGTGTGCAGCACGAGCCAGGCCATGAGGCCGTAGCCGGCCTGCCCGGGCAGGACGCCGTTCCCGGCGGCGAGGTCGCCGAGCCACTGGTCGTGCGCGGCGAGCGGCGTGTACGTGTCGACGTACGGGACGCGGCGGCGCAGGGCGACGTCGGCGAACGCCGCGGACAGGTCGGCAAGCTTCTCGGCGTCGGCGGTCGAGCCCGGGGGAGGACCGACGACGAACGCGGGGATCCGCCGCTGGTCGGCGACGTCGAGGATGTTCGCGAGGTTGAGCCGGCTGCGGGCGAGCGACAGGCCCGCAGCGATGTCGGAACGGCCGAGCGCGACCACGAGCCGGTTGTCGGCGTCGGCGGACAGCCGGCGGCCGACCTCGTCCTCCCAGCGCGCCCCGAGCCCGGAGGTGGTCTCGCCGGGGACGGCGAGCGTCAGCGCGGTGAGCGGGTCCGGCGTCGGGGTCCGGGCGACGACGCGGCCGACCCAGCCCAGCCCCTTCGGGTCGCCGACCCCGGCGGCCAGCTCGTCACCGACCACCGCCAGCCGCAGCTCGCCCACGTGCCCCGCCCTCTCCGTCGTCCGCCGGCGCTCGCGGCGCCGTCCTGGGCACAGTGTCTCAGGACGGGGCCGCGGGACGCGGCTCATCGGCGGGCCTGTCGCCCGTCAGGGTGGCGGGCGGCGGCGGGTTCAGCGGGCGGTGCGGAAGGGTGCGCTGGGCAGGTCGGAGGTGGCGTCCGACCAGTCGGCGTGCGAGGCGGGCGGCGGCGTGGTGCCGTGGCCGTCCCCACGGACGGCGGTGACCAGGCTGGTGATCCACCAGCCTGCGGCGGCGAGAGCGACGAGGATCCAGAACGTGGTCATGGCAGAAAGTCTGCGACCATCGATCCTGCGCCACGAGTGGCAGGACTGACGGTGGTCGTTGATTTTCTGCCAGGGTCGGGCGGATACTGGCGGCATGCTCCGATCCGTCGCCGCCGTCGTCCTGCCGAACACCGCGCCGTTCGAGCTCGGCGTCACGTACGAGGTCTTCGGCATCGACCGCACCGACACCGGCGGGCCGCGGTTCGACTTCACCGTCTGCACCCCCGAGCCCGGGCTCGTCACCACCAAGGGCGGCTTCTCCCTGCTCGTCGAGCAGGGGCTCGAGGCCACCGAGGACGTCGACCTGGTCGTCATCCCCGCCTACGGCGACCCGACCAACCCCGTCCCGGAGTCCGTCCTCGACGTCCTGCGCCGCGCGCACGCCCGCGGCGCCTGGATCATGAGCATCTGCAGCGGCGCCTTCGCGCTCGGCGACGCGGGACTCCTCGACGGCCGTCGCTGCACCACCCACTGGATGTACACCGACGAGCTCGCCCGCCGCTTCCCGGCCGCGCAGATCGACCCCGCCGTCCTCTACGTCGACGACGACCGCGTCATCACCAGCGCCGGCACCGCCGCGGGCATCGACGCGTGCCTCCACCTCGTCCGCAGCGAGCTCGGCGCCGCCATGGCGTCGGCCGTCGCTCGGCGCATGGTCGTCCCGCCGCACCGCGACGGGGGCCAGGCGCAGTACGTCGACACGCCCCTGCCGTGCGACGCCGACACCCTCGCGCCGCTGCTCGCGTGGATGGTCGAGAACCTCGAGCAGGACCTCACCGTCCCCGACCTCGCCGCCCGGGCCTTCGTCTCCGAGCGGACGTTCGCCCGCCGGTTCAAGGCCGAGACCGGCACCACGCCCGCCGCCTGGATCACCCGGCAGCGGCTGGTCCGTGCGCAGGAGATGCTCGAGCGCTCCGACGCCTCCGCCGAGGAGATCGCGCGCCTGTGCGGGTTCGGCACCGCCGCCGTCCTGCGGCACCACTTCGCCCGCACGCTCGGCACGAGCCCGCAGGCCTACCGTCGCACGTTCGCGTGCGTGGACCTGCCCGCCGACGGTCCCGACGCCCGGACGGCCGCCGACCGGGTGGGCGTCCCGGTGTCCTGACATCCGGGCCGCTCACGACCGGGCGCGTCGACGCGTACCGACGTGGCCGGCGTCGGCACGACGAACCCCCCGGCCCTCCCCGTGAGGAGGGGCCGAGGGGTCCGTGTCGTGCAGGGTGGCGTCAGCGGGCGAAGGCCTGCTCCACGAGCCGGGCCTGCTGCGCCTGGTGCTGCTTGGCCGAGCCCGCGGCGGGCGACGCCGACTCGGGGCGCGACACGACGCGCAGCGTGCGGCCGACGAGCTGCGGCAGGTGCGTCGACAGGAACGTCCACGGACCCTGGTTGCGCGGCTCGTCCTGCACCCACACCAGCTCGGCGTCGCCGTACGGTGCGAGCGCCTCGCGGATCGACGCCTCGTCGAGCGGGTACAGCTGCTCGAACCGGACGATCGCCGTGCGCTCGTCGCCGGACTTCACACGCTCGGCGAGCAGGTCCCAGTAGACCTTGCCGGAGCACAGCAGGACGCGGGTGACCTGGTCGGCCTTCGCAGCGGCGAGGTCGTCGCCGATGACCGGGCGGAACGTGCCGGTCGTGAAGTCCTCGACGGCGGACGCACCGGCCTTGAGTCGGAGCATCGACTTCGGCGTGAACACCACGAGCGGCTTGCGCGGGCGGTGGTACGCCTGGCGGCGCAGCAGGTGGAAGTGCGACGCGGGCGTCGACGGCTGCGCGACGACCATGTTGTCCTCGGCCGCGAGCTGCAGGAACCGCTCGATGCGCGCCGACGAGTGGTCCGGCCCCTGGCCCTCGTAGCCGTGGGGGAGCAGCAGCACGACGGACGAGCGCTGGCCCCACTTCTGCTCGGCGGAGGAGATGAACTCGTCGATGACGGTCTGCGCGCCGTTGACGAAGTCGCCGAACTGCGCCTCCCACAGGACGAGCGCGTCGGGGCGCTCGACGGAGTAGCCGTACTCGAACCCGAGCGCGGCGTACTCGGACAGCGACGAGTCGTAGACCCAGAACTTCGCCTGGTCGGCCGACAGGTACAGCAGCGGCGTCCACTCGGCGCCGGTCTCCCGGTCGTGGAAGACGGCGTGCCGCTGCACGAACGTGCCGCGCCGCGAGTCCTGCCCCGCGAGGCGGACGGGCGTGCCCTCGGCGAGCAGCGACCCGAAGGCCAGCAGCTCGCCGAAGCCCCAGTCGATCCCGCCCTCGCGCGACATCTGCTCGCGCTTGGCGAGGAGCTGCTGGAGCTTGGGGTGGACCGTGAAGCCCTCGGGCGGGCGCACGTGCGCGCGGCCGATGCGCTCGAGCGTCTGCACGTCGACGGCGGTCTTCCAGCCGACCATGACGCCCGCGTCCTCGAGCTGCGACTCGGGGCGCTCCAGGCCGGCGACGGTCTCCGCCTCGGCGGGCGGCGGTGTCCAGCCGTCCTCGCGGGTCTCCGCGAACACACGCTCGAGCTGCTGCTGGTAGTCCTGCAGCGCCTGCTCGGCCTCGGTGAGGGTGATGTCGCCGCGCGCGACGAGCGTCTCGGTGTAGATCTTGCGGACCGAGCGCTTGGCCTCGATGAGGTTGTACATGAGCGGCTGCGTCATCGAGGGGTCGTCGCCCTCGTTGTGACCGCGGCGGCGGTAGCACAGCATGTCGATGACGACGTCGCGGTCGAACTGCTCGCGGTACTCGAACGCGAGCTCGGCGACCCGGACGCACGCCTCGGGGTCGTCCCCGTTGACGTGGAACACCGGCACCTGCAGGCCCTTGACCACGTCGGTCGCGTACTGCGAGGAGCGCGACGACGACGGGCCGGTCGTGAACCCGACCTGGTTGTTGATGATGACGTGGATCGTGCCGCCGGTGCGGTACCCGCGCAGCTGCGCGAGGTTGAGCGTCTCGAAGACGACGCCCTGGCCCGCGAACGCCGCGTCGCCGTGGATGAGGATCGGCAGCACGGAGAAGCCGTCGCCGCCCAGGTCGATGCGGTCCTGCTTGGCGCGGACGATGCCCTCGAGGACCGGGTCGACGGCCTCGAGGTGCGACGGGTTGGCCGCGAGGTACACCTGGGTCGTCTCGCCCGACTCGGCGGTGAACGTGCCCTCGGTGCCGAGGTGGTACTTGACGTCGCCCGAGCCCTGGACCGACTTCGGGTCCTGGTTGCCCTCGAACTCGCTGAAGATCTGCGCGTACGACTTGCCCGCGATGTTCGCGAGGATGTTCAGCCGGCCGCGGTGGGCCATGCCGATGCCGACCTCGTCGAGGCCGCTGTTCGCGGCACGGGACAGGATCGCGTCGAGCAGCGCGATGACGGACTCGCCGCCCTCGAGCGAGAAGCGCTTCTGGCCGACGTACTTGGTCTGCAGGAACGTCTCGAACGCCTCGGCGGCGTTGAGACGGCGCAGGATCCGCAGCTGGTCCTCGCGCGGCGTGCGGGCGTAGCCCGACTCGAGCCGCTCCTGCAGCCAGCGGCGCTGCCGCGGGTCCTGCAGGTGCATGTACTCGACGCCGATGGAGCGGCAGTACGAGTCGCGCAGCAGGCCGAGGACGTCGCGCAGGCGGGCGCGCGGCTTGCCGGTGAACCCACCGGTCGGGAACGTGCGGTCGAGGTCCCACAGCGTCAGGCCGTGGTTCTGCACGTCGAGGTCGGGGTGCTTGCGCTGGCGGTAGGCGAGCGGGTCGGTGTCCGCCATGAGGTGCCCGCGCGAGCGGTACGCGTGGATGAGCTCGCCGATGCGGGCGGGCTTCATGGCCTCGTCGTCGGGGTCGTTGGAGGTGTCGCGGACCCAGCGGACGGGCTCGTAGGGGACGCGCAGCGCCGCGAACACGCGGTCGTAGAACCCGTCCTCACCGAGCAGCTTGCGCCCGAGGATGCGCAGGAAGTCGCCGGACTGCGCGCCCTGGATGATGCGGTGGTCGTAGGTGCTCGTCAGCGTGAGGACCTTGGAGACGCCCATGGCGTTGAGGCGGTCCTCGGACGTGCCCGCGAACTCCGCGGGGTAGTCCATCGCGCCGACGCCGACGATCGTGCCCTGGCCCTGCATGAGGCGCGGCACCGAGTGGACCGTGCCGATCGTGCCCGGGTTGGTGAGCGAGATCGTCGTGCCGGCGAAGTCGTCGACCGCGAGCTTGTTGCCGCGGGCGCGGCGCACGACGTCCTCGTACGCGTTCCAGAACTGGGCGAAGTCGAGCGTGTCGGCCTTCTTGATCGACGGCACGAGGAGCTGGCGCGTGCCGTCGGGCTTGGCGAGGTCGATCGCGATGCCGAGCGCGACGTGCGCGGGCTGGAGCACGCCGGGCTTGCCGTCGACCTGCGTGTAGGACGCGTTCATCGCGGGCATCTCGGCGAGGGCCTCGACGAGCGCGAAGCCGATGAGGTGCGTGAACGACACCTTGCCCCCGCGGCCGCGCGCGAGGTGGTTGTTGATGACGATGCGGTTGTCGACCATGAGCTTGGCCGGGACCGCACGGACCGACGTGGCCGTCGGGACCTCGAGCGAGGCCTCCATGTTGGTGACGACGCGGGCGGCGGGGCCGCGCAGCTTCTGGACGTCGTCGCCCGCCTCTGCCGGCGTGACCGGGGCGGGCCGCTGGGCGACCTGCGCGTAGGGCGCCGTGGCGGGCTGGGCCGTCGCGATGGGCGCCGTGATGGCGGGCGGCTCGACCACGGGGGTCGGGGCTGCGGCCGGTGCGGGCGCCGGGGTCGCGGGGCCGGCCGAGGGAGCCGGTGCGGGGGCGGGAGCAGCGGCGGCCGGGGCGGGCGTCCCGTTGGTCCCGGCGGCGGCCGGGGCGGTCGCGGCGGCCTCGTCGGGCTTGTACCCGTCGAAGAAGTCCCACCACGCGGGGTCGACCGCGTTCCGGTCCTGCTTGTACTGCTCGTACAGCTCGTCCACGAGCCACTCGTTGGCGCCGAAGTCGGCACGGGTCGAGTCTGGCTCCGCCTTCTGGGTCACGCTGGGATCGCCCACTTCCGCTGCGGTTCGTGACCGCGTCGTCGCCGGTTCTGTTGACGACAACATTACGGCCTGCGACGCCCCCGCTCCGGCTGGGGACCCCCGTCGTCCCGCGATCCGTCGAGGTCTTCACCTGGTCGGCACACCAGGGTCAACGCGAGGCAACGCGCCCGTGGTCGCCGGCTCAAGGTGGGGTCGTCGCGAGACCGGGCGAGGTCATGGCTCGGCCCGCGACGTCCACCTTCCGAGACGAGCGGTTCCCGTCAGGTGATATCCCGCCGGAAGGTCGTGTAGCGGCCGACGGCGGCGAACACCAGGCCGTAGGCCAGCATGACCAGGACGCCCTGCCACGGGTCGAGCAGGTCCATCGCGCCGGTCTCGGAGTAGAAGCTGCCGCCCGACACCGCCTCGCCGGCCGCCCCGGGCAGGAACTTCGCGAGTCCGGCACCCCACGACGTGAACGCCAGCCCGAGCCGCAGGAGCGGCTCGACGAACTGCGTGAACGCGAGCACCACGACCACGACCGCGACCTGGTGCGGCAGCACCGCGCCCAGGCCGACCCCGATGAACGCCCACAGGGCCAGCGCCAGAGCCGACAGGGCGAGCGTGCCCCACGTCGAGGCCTGGTCCAGGAACGTCTGCTCGCCCAGCGCGACGAGCACCGTCGCCGCGGCGGCGACCGCGCCGGCCGTGGCCACGACGCCGAACACGAGGCCCGTCCCGGTCCCGGTGACGAGCTTGGCCCCGACGACGACCGAGCGCCGCGGCTCCGCGAGCAGCGTCGGCGTGATCGTCTGGTGGCGGAACTCCGAGGCGACGCTCAGCGCGCCGATGAGCAGCGGGAAGACGTAGCCGAACGACACCGCGATCGTGTACGCGCCGCGCACGACGGCGTCGGCCGCGAGCGTCACCTCCTCGCCGCCCGTCTGGCCCCCCATCCCCGTGCCGCCCGCCATCGCGCCGTCCTGCGTGAGCAGCCACGCCATGAGCGCCGCGAGGAACGCCATGTAGGGCACCATCGCGAGCAGCAGGACCCACCACAGGCGGGTCGTGACGACCTTGCGGAATTCGGTCCGCAGCGCCGCGCCCATCAGGCCGCCGCCCCTCGGGTCGTCCCGGTGGCCGTGTCGGCCGCTCCGGCCGCGGGTCCGCCGACGAGCTCCAGGAACAGTCCCTCGAGCCCTGGGTCGCGCGTGCTCAGCTCGTGCAGCTCCAGCCCTGCCGCGAACGCGGCGGCACCGACGGCGGCGGCGTCGACGTCCACGAGCTCGACGCCCCGGTCGGCGCGCGCGTCGTCGGCGCGCGTCCAGCCCGCGCGCTCGACGAGGGCGGCGAGCCCGGCGGTGTCCGGCGACGCGACGCGCACGTGCGGGCGTGCCCGGCGCGCGAGCTCGGCGAGCGTCGAGGCGTGCACCAGGCGGCCGCGGGCGATGATGACGACGTCGTCGACGGTCTGCTCGACCTCCGACAGCACGTGGCTCGACACCAGGACCGTGCGCCCCTGTGCCGCGAGGGTGCGCAGGAACTCGCGCAGCCAGCGGATGCCCTCGGGGTCGAGCCCGTTCGCGGGCTCGTCGAGCAGCAGCACCTGCGGGTCGCCGAGCAGCGTCGTCGCGAGGCCGAGGCGCTGCCGCATGCCGAGGGAGAACCCGCCGACGCGGCGTCCCGCCGCACCGGACAGCCCGACGACCTCGAGCACCTCGGCGGCCCGGGCGTCGGGCACGCCGACCTGGGGCGCGTACGTGCGCAGGTGGTCGAGCGCGGTGCGCCCGGGGTGGAAGCTCGCGGCCTCCAGGGCGGCGCCGACGGTCCGCAGCGGCCGGGGGATCTGGTGGTAGGCGAGGCCGCCGATGGCGGCGGTGCCCGACGTCGGCCGGACGAGGCCGAGGAGCATGCGCAGGGTCGTGGTCTTGCCCGCGCCGTTCGGTCCGAGGAACCCGGTGACGCGTCCGGGGTGCACCTCGAAGGAGAGGTCGTCGACGGCGCGCACCGGTCCGAAGGACTTCGACAGGTGCTCGACGCGGATCGTGCGGTCGGGGGGCGGCGCAGTGGAGGTCGTGGCCATGGCCAGGACCTTACTGTTCTATCCCGACTAGAACAATGCCGATCAGGGGGCCCGCACGGGCCGACGCGTGATGCGGCCCGGCAGCGTCACGCGCATCGTGCAGCCGGGACCCGCGTCCGCGACCTCGATCCGCCCGCCGTGCAGGTCCACCGCCCAGCGGACGATCGCCAGGCCCAGCCCCGTCCCGCCGGTCGAGCCCTGGCCCGTGATCGCCGGCGAGTTGCCGCGCACGAAGCGCTCGAACACGTGCGCCCGCTGCTCGGGCGCGATCCCCGGGCCGTGGTCCACGACGTCGATCCGCACGTCCGTCCCCACCCGCGACGCCTCGAGCCGCACCTCGTCGTCGGGCGGCGAGTGCCGCACCGCGTTGTGCAGCAGGTTCGCGACGACCTGGTGCAGGCGCTCGGGGTCGGCCGCGACCGTGAGGTCCGGCGGGTCGACCACCACGGGGAAGCGCAGCCGCTTCGTCGCGCCGACCAGGGACGCGCCGTCCGCCGCCTCCTGCAGGAAGTCGTCGAGCCGGACCTCCTCGATCTCCAGCGGCACCGCGCCGGCCTCCAGCCGGGACAGGTCGAGCAGGTACGTGACGAGGCGCCCGAGCCGCTCGGTCTGCGCGAGCGCGGCCTGCATCGTCACCGGGTCCGGGTCGCTCACGCCGTCCACGATGTTCTCGAGCTGCGCCTGCAAGGCCGTCACCGGGGTGCGCAGCTCGTGCGAGACGTTCGCGACGAGCTCCCGGCGGAACGTGTCCGCGAGCTCCAGGTCGTCCGACATCGTGTTGAACGCGTCCGCGAGCTGGCCGACCTCGTCCGCGCTCGTCGCGCGCACCCGCTGGCTGTAGTCGCCCTCCGCCATCCGGCCCGCCGCGTGCGTCATCTCCCGCAGCGGCGACGTCATGCCGCGCGCCAGCAGCTGCGTGACGACCAGCGAGACGGCGACCGCGATCGGCAGCGTCCGGCTCGGCCCCAGGTGGAACTGCGACAGCCCGATCCACGTGACGAACGACGCGAGCGTGACCGACGCCGCGACGAGCACGCCCAGCTTGATCTTGATCGAGCGGAACCGGTCCAGCGGACGGACGTCGGGCAGCCGCGTCCGACCCTCGCCGCGCACGTGGCGCGGGGCGTTCACGACCCCTCGGCCCCCGCGCCCGAGCCGGCCTCGTCCGCGGGCTCGAACGCGTAGCCGACGCCGTGGACGGTCCGGATCAGGTCGGCGCCGAGCTTGCGACGCAGCGCCTTGACGTGCGAGTCGACGGTGCGCGTGCCGCTCGCGTCGACCCAGTCCCACACCTCGGCGAGCAGCCGCTCGCGCGTCAGCACCGTGCGCGACGACCCCGCGAGCGCCACCAGCAGGTCGAACTCCGTCGGCGTCAGGTGCACCTCGCGGTCGCCGCGCAGCACGCGCCGCTGCGCGCGGTCGATCGTCACGTCACCGATGGCCAGCGGCGGGTCGGGCGTGACCGCGACCGCGATCTCCGCGGCCCGGGCCGCGCGCTCCGTGCGCCGCAGCAGCGCCTTCGTCCGGGCGACGAGCTCGCGCATCGAGAACGGCTTCGTCATGTAGTCGTCCGCGCCGACGCCCAGCCCGACGAGCATGTCCGTCTCGTCGTCGCGCGCGGTCAGCATGAGGACCGGCACCGGGCGTTCCGCCTGGATCTGCCGGCACACCTCGAGGCCGTCGATGCCCGGGAGCATGACGTCGAGCACGACCACGTCGGGCTGCAGGCGGGCCGCCGCGCTCACGCCGGACGGGCCGTCGGCCGCGGCCTCCACGCGCCACCCCTCGGCGGAGAAGCGGTGCGCGATGGCCTGGGCGATGGCCGGCTCGTCCTCGACCACCAGGACGGTTGTCGCGCCGCCGCCGGACGGAGCGGGCACCTGCGCGCCGCTGCTGTTCACCATGAGGTCAGCGTGGCACAGCACCTGCCCGACGACCCGGAACACCTGCGGGCAAGCCGCGAGGAAGACGTGTCGGAGCGGTGCAGGACGGCTGCAGGACGGCTGCAGGACGACCGCAGGACCACGCGGGCGTCGCGCGCGGACGGACCGTAGGATGTCGCCACCATGAGCGGCTCAAGTAGCTGCCGGCGTCCGTCCCGGGCCGTCCCCGGGGTCGACCATGCCGGCCTCCCTGTCCTCGCCCGCCCGTTCGTCCCGTCGAGCCTCGCACCCTCGCCGGACGGTGACCGATGCTGACCGACTGGCTCCTCGTCGGGCTCGGTGTCGTGCTCACGCTCGGCACCGCCGTGTTCGTCGCCGCCGAGTTCTCGCTCGTCACCCTCGACACCGGGGTCGTCGAGAAGCAGACCGCACCCGACGACCGCCGCGGGCAGTCCGTCCTCAAGGCGCTGCGCCGCCTGTCGACCGAGCTGTCCGGGGCACAGGTCGGCATCACCATCACGACGATCCTGCTCGGGTACACGACCCAGCCGGCCGTCGTGCGGCTGCTCGGCGGTCCGCTGGAGCAGTCGCCGCTGGGCCGCGCCGTCGGCGGGGTCGTCGCCGGGCTGCTCGCGATCCTGCTCGTCAACGGGTTCTCCATGCTCGTCGGCGAGCTCATCCCGAAGAACTTCGCGATCAGCCGGCCGCTCGGCACCGCCCGCGCGGTCGCGCCGCTCCAGCGCGGCTTCACGACGACGCTGCGCCCGCTCATCTCCGTGTTCAACGGCAGCGCCAACGCGCTGCTGCGCCGGGTCGGCGTCGAGCCGCGCGAGGAGCTGTCCGGGGGCCGGTCGCCGCAGGAGCTCGCCGCGCTGGTCCGCCGCTCGGCGCAGGTCGGCACGCTCGACGAGTCGACCGCGACGCTGCTCATCAACTCCGTCGAGTTCACCGAGCTCACCGCCGTCGACGTCATGACCGACCGGCAGCGCCTCGTCGTCGTGCGCCGGGACGAGGACTCCGCGGCCGACGTCGTCGCCCTGGCCCGCACCAGCGGCCACTCGCGCTTCCTCGTCATCGGCGACTCCTCGGACGACGTCGTCGGCCTCGTGCACCTGCGCCGGGCCGTCGCCGTGCCCTACGAACGCCGGGCCGAGGTCCCCGCCGCGGCGCTCATGGCCGACGTGCTGCGGGTCCCCGAGACCGTGCACCTGGGCCCCCTGCTCGTCGAGCTGCGCGAGCAGGGCGACCAGATCGCCGTCGTCGTCGACGAGTACGGCGGCACGTCGGGCGTCGTGACCCTCGAGGACGTCGTCGAGGAGCTCGTGGGCGACGTGGCCGACGAGCACGACCGCCGCCGCCAGTCGGCTGCGCGCGCCGCCGACGGGTCGTGGGTCCTCGCGGGAGTCCTCCGGCCCGACGAGCTCGCCGAGGTGACCGGGCTCCGCGTGCCCGACGACGGCCCCTACGAGACGCTCGGCGGTCTGCTCATGCACCGGCTCGGCCGCATCCCCGTCGAGGGTGACGAGGTCGTCGTCGACCGCGTGACGATCGCGGTCGAGCGCATGGCCGGGCGGCGGGTCGAGCGCGTGCGCGTACAGGCGCTGCCCGCCGACGAGCCGGGGGAGGACGCGTGAGCAGCAACCTCGCCCTCCTGCTCGGCGTCCTGCTGCTCGCAGGGAACGCGTTCTTCGTCGGCGCCGAGTTCGCGATCATCTCCGCGCGGCGCAGCCAGGTCGAGCCGCTCGCCGAGGCGGGCGACCGCCGCGCCCGCACGGTGCTGTGGGCCATGGAGCACGTGTCGCTCATGCTCGCGTGCGCGCAGCTCGGCATCACCGTGTGCTCGACCAGCCTCGGCGTCGTGGCCGAGCCCGCGATCGCGCACCTCATCGAGGACCCGCTGGCCGCGCTCGGGGTGAGCGAGGACCTCACCCACCCGATCGCGTTCGTCCTCGCGCTCGCGATCGTCGTGTACCTGCACGTCGTGCTCGGCGAGATGGTGCCGAAGAACCTCGCCGTCGCCGGGCCCGAGCGCGCGGTGCTGCTGTTCGGCCCGCCGCTCGTGTGGATCGCGCGCATGGTGCGGCCCGTCATCACGGCCCTCAACTGGCTCGCGAACCACACCCTGCGGGCCGTCGGCGTCGAGCCGAAGGACGAGGTGTCGTCCGCGTTCACCGCGCAGGAGGTCCACTCGATCGTCGAGCGGTCGCAGGCCGAGGGGCTGCTGGAGGACGAGCAGGGCCTGCTCACGGGCGCACTGGAGTTCTCCGACCGCACCGCCGGCGAGGTCATGGTGCCGGTCGAGGCGCTCGTCACCGTCGGTCCCGGGGGGACGCCCGACGAGGTCGAGCGGCTCGTCGCCCGCACCGGGTACAGCCGGTTCCCCGTGCTCGACCCCTCCGGGCGCCCCGCCGGCTACCTGCACCTCAAGGACGTCCTCTACGCCGACGCGGACGCCCGGCACCTGCCCGTGCCGACGTGGCGGGTGCGTGCGCTCGCGGTCGTCGCGCCCGGTGACGAGGTCGAGGACGCGCTCGCCGCGATGCAGCGCTCCGGCGTGCACCTGGCGCGGGTCGACGACGCGGACGGGACCGCCGTCGGCGTCGTCTTCCTCGAGGACATCCTCGAGGAGCTCGTCGGAGAGGTCAGGGACGCGATGCAGCGGGGTCAGACGTCCTGACCCCGCCGCCGGGCGGCGTGCACGCCCGGCGGCGGGCCTGTGGTGCAGGTCACGCGCGGGCCGGACGTGTCCGATCCGTCCCGCGTGTCGGCGTGCGCCCGCGCTGGACGCCCGTCCAGGGGGCTTGGAAGCGTGACCGTGACCCGTTATGGTTTCGTGACCGCGGTCGCCGGAGCCCCTCGATCCTTGGGGTCTGGCCGGCCGCGGACGTCCGCCGAGCTGGACCAGCCGGAGCGAGTGGGAGGTGTCGTGGGGCCCGAGCGAACCGAGCCGACCCCCGCGGCACCGGCGACCCGACGCAGCCGGCGAGAGGCCGAGCGTCGCGCGGCCGCCCAGTCGTCCGGGACGTCCAGCGCGGTCCTCACGCCCCCCGGCGTCCCGATCGCCCCCGCGTCGCGCACGAGCGTCACCAGCGGACCCACCGTCCCCACGTGGAGCCAGCCGCGCACCACCGGCCCTGCCGCTCCCTCCCCGACCGTGCGCTCGTCGCTCCCCGCCCCGGGCGCCCGCACCTCGCAGCCCGGCCCCGTCGCCAGGGCGACCTCGACCCCCGGCTCGTGGGGCTCGCCCGCACCCGCTGCCCGCCCCGTGTCGTCGAGCAGGTCCACGCTGCCCGCCCCGGGCGCGAAGTCGGCCAGCCCCGCCCCCGCCGCGCACGGGACGATGCCGGCGCCCACGGTCCGCTCGACCCCTGCACCGGCTCCCGCACCGGCCGCCCCTGCGCCGACCGTGCCCGCACCGGCTGCGCCCGCACCCGCGCCGGTCGTCTCCACGCCGGCCGGGCCCGTCGCCGCCGCGCCCCGCACCACCGCCGCGCCGGCCCCACGCCCGACGCCGACCGTCGACAGCACCTCGGGTGGTGGGTGGCCGTCGTGGCGCCCGACCAGCGCCCCCGCGTCGACCACGGCCGCCGCCGCTCCCGCGGTCACCGAGACCGCCGTCATGGCCCCGCTGCCGCTCGACGACGACGTCGAGGACGCGCCGGCCCCGCGCGCCACCGAGGCGCCCGCCCGCACCCCCGTCGAGCCGACCCCCCGGTCGTCGCGCTCGACGTCGACCCGTCCGGCCGGTCGGCGCGCCGCCCGCATGCCGCGCATGGCCGTGCGGCTCGGCGTGCTCGGCGCGCTCGCGGGCGTCACGGTCGTCATCCCCACCGTCAGCCAGGGCGCCCTCGACGGCGTGGCGCTGCCGGGCATGGACGCGACGCTCGCCGAGGCCGCCCTGCCCGACACGGTGACCGCCCTGACGGCGACGTCCCTGTCGATCCTGCCGCCGTCCTCGCTCATCTCCGCCGACGGCGCGCTCGCCGCCCGGGCGGCCGGGGCGAGCGCCAGCCGGTCCGAGGAGCGCTCCGCGCTCGCGGGCTGCGACGGGTCCGCGCGTCCCGCGGGCGGCAACGGCCTGCTGAAGACCGACGACCTGTGCACGCTGTGGGACGCCCACACGCAGCTGCGCGCCGACGCCGCGGTCTCGCTGGCCGAGTTCAACCAGGCGTTCGTCGCCCGGTTCGGCGCCGACCTGTGCCTCAGCTCCGGCTACCGGTCGCTCGCGCAGCAGCGCGCGGTCAAGGCCCAGAAGGGCGGCCTGGCCGCCGCGCCCGGCAAGAGCAACCACGGCTGGGGCCTGGCGATCGACCTGTGCCAGAACCAGACGTCGGGCACCAAGTGGGCCTGGATCACGGAGAACGGGCCGGCCTTCGGCTGGGAGAACCCGGCGTGGGCGAAGCGGGGCGGAAGCGGCCCGTACGAGCCGTGGCACTGGGAGTACTCGAAGGGCGTCAAGGAGGACGGCGAGTACTACGACGGCTGACGCGCTCTGCGTCGGCTGCACCGTGACCGCCGACGCGGACGGCGTGGGCTGAACCGTCGAGGTCGTCGCCGGCGACCGGCGTGTGCGCCGTCCACGACGGGCTCGCGAGGTGTCCCGGGTGGCCGGGTCGAGGCCCGACCACCCAGGACCGGGGCTCAGCGGAGCTGCAGCCCCCACGCGACGTGGTGCCGCTCGCCCGGGGCCAGGCGCACGAGGTCCTCGCCCGTGCGGAACGCGTCGGCGACGCAGGTCATCGGCTCGGCGGCGACGCCGCGACGGTCGATGCGCGGGATCCCGTCGCCGGTGCACACCTGCCACGCCGCGAAGGACGCGTCGGCCCACATGGAGGTCGTGCGGCCGTCGGGGGCGGTGAGGCGGATCCAGGACAGGCCGTCGGCGTCGCGCGTCATGCCGAGCCACGCGTCGTCGAGCGCGACGCCGTCGAGCGACGTGGCGGTGCGCAGGTCGAAGACGCCCGCGACGGGCTCGGTGCCGGTCGGCAGCAGGCGGTCGTCGACCGTGACGTGCACGTCGGCGTCGACCTGCAGCGTGCAGGCGTCGACGGTGCCGTCGCCGGGCGAGAGCCACGGGTGGAAGCCGACGCCGTAGGGGGCGGGGGAGTCGTCGAGGTTCGTCGCGTCGACCTCGACGCGCAGGCCGTCGTCGTCGAGCGTGTAGGTGACGGCCAGGTGGACGGACCACGGGTAGCCGGGCGTGGGGACGATCGTGTGCTCGAGGACGACACGGTCGGCGGTGTGGGCGGTGGCGGTGAACGCGACGTAGGCGACGAGGCCGTGCAGCGCGGTGCGGCGGGCGTGCTCGGTGACGGGGACCTCGAGGTCGATGCCGTCGAAGGTGTACTCGCCGTCGGTGAGGCGGTTGGGCCAGGGGGCGAGGACGGCGCCGGAGAAGGCGGGGGCGGACTCGGTCTCCGCGAAGGGCAGGACGACGTCGCGCCCGGCGACGGTGTACTCGCGCAGGCTCGCGCCGACGGCGGCGACGACGGCGTGCTGGTCGCCGTGCGTGAGGACGTGCTGCGTGCCGGTCGGCAGGGCGCGGGCGGGGCGGCTCGGGGCGGTGCTCGTGTTCACGCTCACACGGTAGTGGTGGCGGTCGGCCGGGGTGCGGGACGGTCGGGCCGTGATCGTGTAGCCTCCGACATACCGAACGGTCGGTTTATGCACGACGCGAGCACGGAGGTCCGATGCGCAGGTTCGAGGGCAGGGTCGCCCTGGTCACCGGGGCGAGCCGCGGCATCGGCCTCGCGGTCGCGCGGCGGCTCGTCGACGAGGGGGCGTCCGTCGTCGTCACCGGCCGCAAGCCCGACGCGCTGGCCGCGGCCGTCGAAGGGCTCGGCGCCGAGCGCGCCGTGGGCGTCGCCGGGAAGGTCGACGACGGCGAGCACCGCGCCACCGCGATCGCGACCGCCGTCGAGCGGTTCGGCCGGCTCGACCACCTGGTCAACAACGCCGGCATCAACCCCGTCTTCGGTCCCGTCCTCGGCATCGAGCGCGCCGCCGTCGACAAGATCCTCGCCGTCAACGTCGTCGCCGCCCTCGAGTGGACGCGCGACGCCGTCGCCGCCGGGCTCGGCACGCACGACGGCGCGTCGGTCGTCTGCACCGGGTCCGCCGCGGGCCTGACGTCCAGCCCGGGCATCGCGTTCTACGGCGTCTCCAAGGCCGCCCTGCTCAACCTCACCGCCCAGCTCGCCGTCGAGCTCGCGCCGCGCGTCCGCGTCAACGCCGTCGCCCCTGCGGTCGTCCGCACCGAGCTCGCGCGCCGCCTCTACGAGGGCGACGAGGCCGGCGTCGCCGCCCGCTACCCGCTCGGCCGGCTCGGCGAGCCCGAGGACGTCGCCGGACCCGTCGCGTTCCTGCTCTCCGACGACGCCGCCTGGGTGACGGGGCAGACGCTCGTGCTCGACGGTGGCGTCAGCGTGCGCCCGTGGGGGGAAGGATGACCGCATGAAGCAGACCAGCGTGGCCGACGACGTCCTGCGGGCCGCACTCGGGCTGTTCGCGGCCCAGGGGTACGCGAACACCTCCGTGCAGCAGGTCGTCGAGGCGGCCGGCGTCACCAAGGGCGCCATGTACCACTACTTCCAGTCGAAGGACGACCTGCTCTTCGCGATCTACGACCGGATGCTCACCCTCCAGACGGACCACCTGGAGACGATCGTCGCGCGCGGCGAGCCGGTCGACGCGACGCTGCGGGCCGCGTGCGTCGACGTCATCGAGACGTCGATCGACTTCCTGCTGGAGGGCACGGTCTTCTTCCGCAGCGTGCACATGCTGAGCCAGCCCCGCCAGCAGGAGGTCACGCGCCGCCGCCGCGCGTACCACGACACGTTCACCGCGCTCGTCGAGAAGGGGCAGGCCGAGGGCCTGTACCGCACCGACATCCCGCGCGGCGTGCTCGTCGCGCACTTCTTCGCGGACGTGCACTACCTGCCGACGTGGTTCTCCACCGACGGCCCGGAGACCAAGGAGCAGGTCGCCGCGCAGCTCACCGAGCTGTTCCTCACGGGCGTCGCCGCCGCCCCGGGCAGGGGCTGACCGTGCGGGCGTGGCACGTGGAGCGGTACGGCGAGCCGGTCGACGTGCTGCGCCTCGTCACCGTCGACGACCCCGAGCCCGGGCCCGGGCAGGTCCTCGTGCGGGTCCGCGCCGTCGCCGTGAACTTCCCCGACGTGCTGCTCGCTCGCGGGCAGTACCAGGAGCGCCCGCCGCTGCCGTTCGTGCCGGGCATCGAGCTGTGCGGCGGCGTGCTCGCCCTCGGGGAGGGCGTCGACCACGTCGCCGTCGGCGACCGCGTCGTCGGGTCGCGCATCGGCGTCCTCGCCGAGCGCGCCGTGCTCGCCGCCGACGAGGTGTGGCCCGCACCGCCCCGTCTGACCGACGAGGAGGCCGCCGCGTTCGTCATCGCCTACCAGACGGGCTGGTTCGCCCTGCACCGCCGGGCCGGCCTGCGCGCCGGGGAGACGGTGCTGGTCACCGCCGCGGCGGGCGGTGTCGGGACGGCGACCGTGCAGCTCGCGGCCGCCGCCGGTGCCCGCGTCGTCGGCGTCGTCGGGTCGGCCGCGAAGGTGGACGCCGCCCGTGCCGCCGGAGCGCACGTCGTCGTGGACCGCAGCACGCAGGACGTCGTCGCCGCGGTCCGCGAGGCCACCGGCGGGGCCGGTGCGGACGTCGTCGTCGACCCGGTCGGCGGGGAGGCGTTCGACGTCGCGACCCGCTGCGTCGCGTTCGAGGGCCGCATCGTGGTCGTCGGGTTCGCGGGCGGCACCATCCAGGACGCGCGCGCGGGGCACGCGCTCGTGAAGAACTACGGCGTCCTCGGTCTGCACTGGGCGCTGTACGCGCGGCGCCGCCCCGACCTCGTGCGGCTCGCGCACCGGGCCATCACCGACCTCGTCGAGAGCGGGGCGGTGCGGCCGCCCGTGAGCGACGTCGTCGCCTTCGAGGACGCGCCCGAGGCGATCGCACGGCTCGCGGCAGGCGGCACGACCGGACGGCTCGTGGTGCGCGTCGCGCCCTGAGGCACGTGGCACCACGGCGCGCCCCGCACCAGCACCGCACGACCTGGTTCGCACACACCTCGCACCGCACGGGAGGCCGTCGGTGCCTGACCGGGAGGACAGGACATGGCGCGGCTCGACGGGACGGTGGCGGTCGTCAGCGGGGGAGCGCGGGGCCTCGGCGCGGCGTACGTCCGCGCGCTGCACGCGGAAGGGGCCGCCGTCGTCGTGGGCGACGTGCTGGTCGAGGAGGCGCGCGCGCTGGCCGACGAGCTGGGCGAGCGGGCCCTCGCCGTCCCGCTCGACGTCACGTCCGAGGAGTCGTGGGCCGCGGCGGTCGAGGCCGCGGCCGCGCTCGGGGTCGTCGATGTGCTCGTCAACAACGCGGGCATCGCGAACGCCGGGCGGCTCGAGCGGTACGGCAAGGACCAGTGGGACGCGGTCATCGCGGTCAACCTCACGGGCACGTTCCTCGGGGTGCGGGCCGTGGTGCCGGGCATGCGGGCGGCGGGCCGCGGGTCGATCGTCAACATCTCGTCCGTCGAGGGCATGCGCGGCGACGCGGGGCTGCACGGGTACGTGGCGTCGAAGTTCGGCGTGCGCGGCCTGACGAAGTCGCTCGCCGTCGAGCTCGGGCCCGCCGGGATCCGCGTGAACTCGGTGCATCCCGGGTTCGTGCTCACGCCCATGACCGAGCGGCTCGACGTGTCGCGGCAGCGGATCCCGCTGGGGCGGCCGGCGACGCCCGACGACGTCGTGGGGGCCGTGGTGTTCCTCGCGTCGGACGAGTCGCGCTACGTCACGGGGACCGAGCTCGTCGTGGACGGCGGGATGATCGCGGGCGTCCCGCACGCCTGACGGCCGGGCGCTCCGGGGCCGGACGGTCACGGTTGGGCGTCGGTTCCCGTCGATCCGCTCCGAGACATACCGGCTGGTCGGTTTCTGTTGTACGGTCGGCGCATCGCGTCACGACGAGGTGCACGACGAGGTGCCGACTTGAGTCCAGCCAGCCCAGCCGCCCACGCCCCGGGACCCCGCACGGGTCAGCCCGCCACCGGACTCGCCGTCCGTGGCCTGACCGTCCGCTTCGGCGGCCTCACGGCCGTCGAGGACGTCGACCTCGACGTCGCGCCCGGCCAGGTCGTCGCACTCATCGGCCCCAACGGCGCGGGCAAGACCACCGTCTTCAACGCGGTCTGCGGACTGGTCCGGCCCGCCGCCGGCAGCGTCACGCTCGACGGCCGGCCGCTCGGGCCGACCGCCGGCCTCGTGCACCGCGGCGTCGCGCGCACCCTGCAGGGCCTCGGCACGTTCCCCGGGCTCACGGTGCTGGAGAACGTCGCCGTCGGCGTGCCCGGCCACGCGACCGGCCACGCCACCGGGCGCCGGGCCGGCCGCACGACCGGGCGCAGCACCGGGCAGGAGACAGGACGCCGCGACGACGCGCACGAGCGCGCGTGGGCCCAGCTCGTCGCCCTCGGCCTCGGCGGCCGCGCCGACCAGCCCGTCACCTCCCTGCCCTACGCCGAGCGCGCCACGGTCGCCCTCGCGCGGGCCCTCGTCGCCCGCCCCCGGCTCCTGCTGCTCGACGAGCCCGCCGGGGGCCTCGGGCACGACGACATCGCCGCACTCGGCCGGGTCGTCCGAGACGTCGCCGCCGCCGGAACCGGGGTGCTGCTCGTCGAGCACCACGTCGACTTCGTCATGGGCGTGAGCGACCACGTCGTCGTGCTCGACTTCGGCCGCGTCATCGCCGCCGGGCCGCCCGAGCAGGTCCGGCGCGACCCGCACGTCGAGGAGGCCTACCTCGGCCTGCCCGCGACGCCGCGCGACGGGACGCCGGGGTGACCGCCGCGCTCGCCGTCGACGGGCTCACCGCGGGGTACGTGGGCGCCCCGGTGCTGCACGACGTCACCGTCGAGGTCGCCCCCGGCACCCTCGTCGCGCTCGTCGGCGCCAACGGTGCGGGCAAGACCACCCTGCTGCGCGCGACGTCCGGGCTGCTCGCTCCCGCCGGCGGCGCCGTGCGGCTCGACGGCCAGGACCTGCGCGGCGTCGGGGTCGAGGACCGTGCCCGCCGCGGACTCGCGCACGTGCCCGAGGGCCGCGGGGTCGTCGTCGAGCTCACCGTCGACGAGAACCTCCACCTCGGCGGTCTGTGGGCGCACCGCGGGACGGCCGCGCGCCGGGCGGCCGTCGAGGACGTGTACGCCCTGTTCCCGTCGCTCGACCGGCGGCGCGCCGCGCTCGGCCACCAGCTCTCGGGCGGCGAGCGGCAGATGCTCGCCATCGGGCGCGCGCTGGTCGCCGGGCCGCGCGTGCTGCTCCTCGACGAGCCCTCGCTGGGCCTCGCCCCGCAGGTCGTCGCGCAGATCATGGCCCTGCTGCGCGCGCGCTGCGACGCGACGGGTCTCGCGGTGCTGCTCGCCGAGCAGAACGTCGCCGCCGCGCTGTCCGTCGCCGACCACGGCGTCGTGCTCGACCTCGGCCGCGTCGTCGTGACGCGCCCCGCCACGGACCTCGCGCACGACGAGGCCCTCCGCCACGCCTACCTGGGGTTCTGAGTGGACCGCTTCCTGTTCCTCGTCGGCACCGGTGTCGCCCGCGGCACGGTCACCGCGCTGTTCGCGCTGTCGCTCGTCCTCATCTGGAGGGCCGCGCGGATCGTCAACTTCGCCGCCGGGGCGATGGCCGTCGTCGCCGCGTACGTCGCGGTCGGCGTCGCGCACGCCACCGGCGGCTGGTGGTGGGGCGCCCTCGCGGGGGTCGTCGCCGGCGGGCTGCTCGGGTGGCTCGTCGAGCGGGGCGTCATGCGGTTCGCCACGACCCCGCTCGGCGGCGTCATCCTCGCGATCGGGCTCGTCATGGTGCTCCAGTCCGCGCTCGGGATCCTCGTCGGGCCGCAGTACGTGCCCGTCGCGCCGCCCGTGAGCGACCGGCCGTGGACCGTCGCGGGCGTGCCTCTCGGGTCGCCGTACGACGTCCTGACCGTCGCCGTCGCGCTCGGCCTCATGCTCGGCCTGCGCCTGCTGTTCACGCGCACCACGCTCGGCCTGCAGCTGCGGGCGTCGGCGTTCGCGCCCGAGGTGTCCCGGCTGCTCGGGGTGCGGGTCGCGCGCATGCGGACCGTCGCGTGGGTGCTCGCGTCGGCCGTCGCCGCGCTCGCCGCGCTGCTCCTGCTGCCGACCGAGCTCGGGCTCAACCCGCACGCGACCGACGCGCTGTTCGTGCTCGCCTTCACGGTCGCGGTCGTCGGCGGGCTCGACTCGCCGGGCGGGGCGCTCGTCGCCGGGCTCGGCGTCGGCGTCCTCATGAGCCTCGTCACGGGGTACCTGGGGGCGAGCGCCACGCCGATCGCGGTGCTCGCGCTGCTCGTCGTCGTCCTGCTGGTCCGCCCGCAGGGCCTCGTCGCCGGGGTCGAGGCGAGACGCGCATGAGCCGCCTGCTGCCCGCCCGCCCGGTCCCACGCACCCTCGTCGTCGCCCTGCTCGGCGCGCTCGCGGCCGTCGCCGGGACGTTCCTGCTCGACCCGTACCGGAACTACCAGCTCGCGCTCGTCGCGGCCTTCCTGTGCGCGACCGCGGGGCTCACCGTCCTCGTCGGCCTCAGCGGGCAGCTCTCGCTCGGCCACTCCGCGCTCATGGCCGCCGGGGGCTACGGCTACGCGCTGACGTCGAACGCGGTGCCGGACGCGCCGGCCGTCGTGCGGTTCGTCGTCGCACTCGTCGGCGCCGCCGTGCTGTCCGGGGCCGTCGGGCTGCTGCTGGGCCTCGCCGGCGCCCGCCTGCACGGCCCCTACCTCGCCGGGCTCACCCTCACGCTCGTCGTCGCCCTGCCCGCGATCGCGACGACCGTCCCCGGGCTCGGCGGTGACCAGGGCGTGCGGGTCGGGCTCGAGCCCGTGCCCGACGCCCTCGACCGGCTCGTCGCGCTCGAGCAGTGGCAGGCGTGGGTCGCGATCCTCGTGACGTCGGCCGTGCTCGCCGCGCTGCATGTCGTCGTCCGCGGTCGCACCGGCCTGCGGTGGCGCGCGGTGCGCGACGACGAGACCGCCGCCGCGCTCGCCGGGGTCGCACCCGGGCGCCTCAAGGTGCTCGCGTTCGTCGTCAGCTCCGTCGCCGCCGGGCTCGGCGGGGCCGTCCTGTGCTTCGTCACGCAGTCCGTCACGCCCGGCGGGTACGGGCTCGCGACATCCCTGCTGCTGCTCGTCGCGGTCGTCGTCGGCGGGCTCGGGTCGCTCGCCGGGGCGGCCGTCGGCGCCGCGCTCGTCGTGCTGCTGCCGTGGCTCGTCGGCACCCTCGTCGACGCCCTGCCCGTCCCGTCCGAGCTCGCGCAGCGCCTCGACGGCAACCTCGCGCTGCTCGTCTTCGGGCTCCTGCTCGTCGTCCTCATGGCCGCCGCGCCCACCGGCGTCGTGGGCGCCTGGCGGACCGCCCGCGCACGGCGGGCCGCGCGTCGTCGGGCCGGCCCCGGCGGCACCCACCCCTCAGCCCCCGGCCCGTCCGCGCCCGCACGCGAGGACGTCACCGCCGGGTCACCCCTGTCCGGAACCGAGAGCGAGGCCTGAGATGTCGATGCACCGCACGCGCCCGCGCACCCTCGCCGTCGTGAGCGCCGGTGCGCTCGCGGCGGCACTCGCGGGGTGCAGCACCCCCGCCGCCAGCAGCCCCGGCGTCACCGACGACACGATCGTCGTCGGCACCCACACCCCCCTGACCGGCCCGGCGGCCGCCGGGTACTCGTCGATCTCGAAGGCCGTCGCCGCCTACTTCGCGTACCTCAACGACCAGGGCGGGATCCACGGCCGCGACATCGAGTACGTCGTCAAGGACGACGGCTACAACCCTGCGACCACGCAGACCGTCGTGCGCGAGCTCGTGCAGGAGGACCAGGTGTTCGCCGTCCTCAACGGGCTCGGCACCCCGACGCACGGGTCGGTGCTCGACTACCTCAACGAGAACGAGGTGCCCGACCTCTTCCCGGCGTCCGGTGCTCTCCTCTGGGACGACCCCGAGGCGTACCCGTGGACGTTCGCGTACAACGTCGACTACACGACCGAGGCCAAGGCCCTCGCGCAGTACGCGCTCGACGAGGGCGGCGACGACGCGGTGTTCTGCGTGCTCGGCCAGGACGACGACTACGGCACCGACTTCGTCGCCGGGCTGGAGACCGTCCTCGGCGCCGACGGGCTCGCCGTCGCCGAGACGTACGCGGTGTCCGACCAGGACGTCACCGCGCAGATCGGGGCCATGCAGGCCGCGGGCTGCACCCACAACTTCCTCGCGACCGTCAACGGGTTCACCGCCCGGGCCGTCGGCACCGCCGCGAAGATGTCGTACCCCGCGCAGTGGCTCGCGTCGTCGTCCGGCGGCGACTACCCGACGCTCGTCGGCTACCTCGGCGCCGACGTCGCACCCGTGCTGCTGGAGGGGTTCGTCAGCGCGAACTACCTGCCGTTCAGCCCCGACAGCGAGTGGGTCGCGCTGTTCCAGCAGGTCAACGAGGAGTTCAACGACGGCGAGCCGTTCACGGGGAACACCGTCTACGGGATGTCGGTCGCGTACACGTTCGCGCAGGCGCTCGCGGCCGCGGGGGAGAACCCGACGCGCGAGAGCCTCGTGGAGGCGCTCGAGAGCGGGGACGTCACGGGCAACGGGCTCATGCCGCTCGCCTTCTCCGCCGACAGCCACCGCTCGTTCGACGGCGTCGGCATCACGGTGGTCGCCGACGGGGTGCAGGACTACGTGGGCACCGCGTACACGACTGACTCGGGGGACGGGGCGGTCGAGCCGTACGACGGCGAGGCGCCCGCGCCGGAGGGTGACGGCGTGCCGGCCACCTGACGTCGCGCGCAGGAGGGCGGGCGGACCCGACCGGTCCGCCCGCCCTCCCGTCGTCCTTGCCTGCGGCCGGACCCGGTGCCGCCGGACGCACCCGGGCCGGGTGTGGTGCGTGGCGTGGAAGGTGTGTCGCGCGGGACGCACCAGGGCTTCCGCGCGACGGCTCGGCCACGCGACGGCTCGGCCACGGGACGGCTCGGCCACGGGACGGCTCGGCCACGCGACGGCTCGGCCACGCGACCGGACGAGCGGCCGGCCGCGTGGCTGGTCGCGCGCGGCTACGGCACGTCGACAGGGGCGGCGGCGTACAGCGCGACGAGCTCGCGCTTGAGGATCTTGCCGCTGCCGCCCGTCGGCAGGGCGTCCCGCACGTGCACGACGCGCGGGTACTTGTAGGCCGCGATCCGGTCGCGGACGTACGCGACGAGCTCGTCGGGGGTGGCGGACGCGCCCGGCTGCAGGACGACCGCCGCGTGCACCTCCTGACCGCGGACGTCGTCGGGGACGCCGAACACGGCGGCCTGCGCGACGGCGGGATGCCGCACGAGCGTGCCCTCGACCTCGCTCGGGTACACGTTGTAGCCGCTGCGCACGATCATGTCCTTCGTCCGGTCGACGATCGTCACGACGTCGTCCTCGCCCTTGGTGCCGAGGTCGCCGGTGCGGAACCAGCCGTCGACGACGGCCGCGGCGGACGCGTCGGGGTTGCCGAGGTAGCCCTTGAACAGGTTGTGGCCGCGCACGACGACCTCGCCGAGCTCGCCCGGGCCGAGCAGCTCGATGCGGTCGGCGACCCACGGGTCGGCGATCTCGACGTCCACGCCCCACAGGGGTCGGCCGACGGTGCCGGGCCGCGGCCGCTCGCCGACGTAGTTGAACGACACGGTGGGGGCGGTCTCCGTGAGCCCGTACCCCTCGTGCACGGACGCCCCGAAGGTCTGCTCGAACGCCTCGAGCAGGGCGACGGGCAGCGCGGCGCCGCCGGAGACGGCGAACCGCAGCGGCGGCCGGGCGTCGGTCCGCGTCGCCGCCTGCACGAGGCCGACGTACATCGTCGGGACGGCCGTGAAGATCGTCGCGCCGTGCCGCGCCATCGCCGCGAGCGCCTCGTCGGGGTCGAACCGGGGGAGCAGCACGACGGCCGCGCCGCGCCGGAACGCGGTGTTGAGCACGGAGGACTGCCCGAAGGTGTGGAAGAACGGCAGGCCGCCGAAGATCACGTCGTCGGCCCGGATGTCGCACGTGTCGAGGAGCGTGACGTGCACCTGCTCGACGAGCGCGAGGTGGCTCGACACCGCCCCCTTGGGGCGGCCGGTGGTGCCGCTCGTGTAGAGGATCGTCGCCGGGTGCAGGGGGTTGACCGACGCGTAGGTCCGCAGCGGCGTCGCGACGGCGGCCTCGTCCTCCAGCCGCGGGGCGGGCACGTCGACGCCGTCGGGGACCAGGACGGTCACGGTCGGGACGCCCGCCGCGGCGGCCGCCGGCAGCGACTCGCCGAGCAGGGGCGCGGCGGCGACCAGCAGGCGCGCGCCGCTGTCGCGCAGGACGAACTCGATCTCGCCCGCCTTGAACAGCAGGTGCACGGGCACCACGACCGCCCCGAGCGACAGCACCGCGTAGTACACGCGCGCGAAGTCGGGCACGTTCGGCACGTGCACCGCGACGCGGTCGCCCGGTCCGACGCCGCGGTCCCGCAGGGCGCCCGCGTAGGCGAGCGTCTGCTGCCACAGCGGGCCGTACTCGACGCTGCGGTCGCCGACGAGGAAGGCGGTGCGGTCGGGGTGGCGGCGGGCGGTCTCGGCGAGGATCGCGGCGACGGACAGCGTGCCGTAGCCCTCTCCGTCGAGGGCGGGGTCGGTCGTCATCGGTGGCTCCCTTCGGGTGGTGCGTCAGGGGTGCGTGGCGGGTGGAGACGTCATCGGGGACGGAGCTCGGCGCGGCCGAGCGACGCGAGGTGGACCTCGTCGGGCCCGTCGGCCAGGCGCAGGGCACGGGCGGCGGCGAACATCTCGGCGAGCGGCTGGTCGCCGGACAGGCCCGCCGCGCCGAACACCTGCATCGCGCGGTCGAGGACCTGCTGGACGGCCGACGGCACGGCGACCTTGATCGCCTGGATCTCCGTCATCGCGGCGCGGTTGCCGACGGTGTCCATGAGCCAGGCGGTCTTGAGGACCAGCAGCCGGAGCGCCTCGACGTCGATGCGGGCGCGCGCGACCCACTCGCGCACGACGCCGCGGTCGGCGAGCGGCCCGGCCGAGGTCGAGCGGGCGTTGGCGCGGTCCCGCACGAGGTCCAGCGCGCGCTCCGCCATCCCGAGCGACCGCATGCAGTGGTGGACCCGCCCCGGTCCCAGACGCGCCTGCGCGATCGCGAACCCGTCGCCCTCGCCGCCGAGCAGCGCGTCGGCCGGGACGCGCACGTCGTCGAGCTCGACCTCCGCGTGGCCGCCGTGGTCGCGGTCGTCGTAGCCGAGCACCGTGAGCGGCCGGACGACCCGCACGCCGGGCGCGTCGCGGGGGACGAGCACCATGCTCTGCTGGCGGTGCCGCGGCGCGTCGGGGTCGGTCTTGCCCATGACGACCAGGAGCGTCGCCTCCGGGTTCATCGCGCCCGTCGACCACCACTTGCGGCCGGACACGACCCAGTCGGTGCCGTCGCGGCGGAGGCGCGTGCGGATCGTCGTGGCGTCGGACGACGCGACGTCCGGCTCGGTCATGCAGAACGCGGACCGGGTCTCGGCGCGCAGCAGCGGCTCGAGCCAGCGTTCCTGCTGGTCGGGCGTGCCGAACTCGGCGAGGAGCTCCATGTTGCCGGTGTCGGGTGCGGCGCAGTTCATCGCCGCCGGGGCCAGGCGCGGGCTGCGTCCGGCGAGCTCCGCGACGGGTGCGTACTGCAGCGTCGTGAGGCCGCCGCCGCGCGGGCCGGGCAGGAACAGGTTCCACAGCCCGCGTGCGCGGGCCTCGGCCTGGAGCTCGCGGACGACGGGACGGGTTCCCCAGCCGTCCGGGGTGGCGGCGACCTGTGCGGCGAGCACCGGCTCCGCGGGCAGGACGCGCTCGTCGAGGAAGTCCTGCGCGCGGGCCGTGACGTCCCGCGTGACGGCGTCGGGGGCGAAGTCCATCACCGCTCCCGGGTCCCGGCGGCGAGCCACGCGAGCCCCTCGTCCGCGAGCGGGCCGACCAGGTCGCCGATCCGGTCGAAGCCCTCGCCGACGGTCCCGCCCGCGCGGTGGCGGAAGTGGACGCCCTCGAGGATCACGGCGAGCTTGTAGGCCGCGAACGCGCGGTGCCAGCCGAGGTCGGGCGGAGGCGCGCCGAGCCGCGCGGCGTAGGCGTCGACGAGCTCGGCGAAGTCCGGGTAGCCCGCGGCGGGGTCGACGGCGGTGACGCCCTGGTCGCCGCCCGCGACGCGCGCGAGCTCCCAGTACAGGCCGAGCATGCCGAGGTCGACGGCAGCGTCGCCGAGCGTGGCCATCTCCCAGTCGAGGACGGCGGTCACGTGCGGGACGCCGCCGGTGTCCTCGACCAGCGCGTTGTCGAGGCGGTAGTCGCCGTGCACGACCGCGGCGCGCCACGTCGCGGGGACGTCGACGCGCAGACGCTCCTGGAGGGTGTCGAGCGCGGGCACGTCGCGCGAGCGCGACCCGTCGAGCTGGACGCCCCAGCGCCGGACCTGCCGGTCGAGGAAGCCGTCGGGACGGCCCAGGTCGGCGAGGCCGACGGACGCCGGGTCGACGAGGTGCAGCTCGGCGAGCAGCCGGGCGAGCTCCAGGCTCACGGCACGCAGCCCGTCCGGGGTGTGGTGCGCGTTCTGCGCGGGCGTCGCGATCGCCTCGCCGGCGACGCGCGCCATGAGGAAGAACGGCGTGCCGGTCCCCGCGGCGGGGTCGTCGACGAGCGCGTACGTGGCCGGCACGGGCACGGCGGTCGGGCCGAGCGCGGTCAGCACGCGGTGCTCGCGCGCCATGTCGTGCGCGGTGGCCTGCACGTGGTGCAGGGGAGGGCGGCGCAGGACGAGCGCGACCGCCGCGCCGTCGACGCGGTACGTGAGGTTGCTGCGGCCGCCGGTGAGCAGCGTCGCGGTGAGCGGGTCGTCGCCGACGAGGTCGGGGCGGTGCGTGCGCAGCCACGCGTCGAGGCGGGCGACGTCGAGCCCGGGCAGCGTCTGGGGTGCCAACGGCGGCCTCCGGGTGTCGTTGCCGGGCGGCGGTGCCCGGCGGCGTGAGCAGCATACCGCGCGGTCGGTATGTACGGCAGCCCGCGGCTCGACCCGCGAACCGCTCCGGCCCTCAGGCGGTCAGGTCTCGCTCGATGGCCGCGCGCAGGTGGTCGGGGATCGGTGCCGGTCGCCGCGTGTCGCGGTCGACGAACACGTGCACGAACCGGCCCGTCGCGAGCGGCTCGTCCGACCCGGGACGCAGGATGCCGAGCTCCCACGTGACGCTCGTCGTGCCCACCCGCCCCGCCCGCAGCCCGACCTCCAGCGGCTCGGGGAACGACGCCGACTCCCGGAACTCGCACGACGACGACGCGCACACCGCGATCCGGTCGCCCTCGACCAGGTCCAGGCCCGAGCGCAGCAGCCAGACGTTGATCGTCGTGTCCATCGCCTCGTAGTAGACGGCGTTGTTCATGTGGCCGTACATGTCGTTGTCGTTCCAGCGCGTCGGGAACGGCGCGCGGTGCCCGTAGGTCATGACGGCTCCTCGGTCGCCGACGTGGCGGGGCCGGCGGGCGTGGGCGGTGCCGCCGGGTCGGCCGGCTCGGGGCGCAGGACGACGTCGAACGCCGCACGGGCGCGGCTCGCGCTCGGGGTGTCGCCCGAGATCAGGTCGGCGTACGTGAACGACTCCGAGATGCGGACCAGCACGAACGCCAGGTCGTTCGCGTCGATCGCGCGCCCGAAGGGGTGCTCGCCGAGCTCGGCCAGCACGAGCACGCGGACCGTCGCGACGTACCGGCGGTGGATCTCGCTCTCGTTGGTCGTGAGCAGCCGCAGGGCGCGCGCGGGCTCGCGCTGCAGGAACGACCGGAAGTAGGGGGCGCGGATGAGGTCGCCCGCGAAGCTCGTGAGGACGGCCGCGACGCGGTCGGGCCCGGACCGGTCGGCGGCGGCGTCCTCGGCCTGCTGGAGCGTCGGGACGGCGAGCGACCAGAGCACCTCGGACAGCAGCGCGTCGCGGTTGCCGACCCAGCGGAACAGCGACGTCCGGTCGATGCCGAGGCGGCCCGCGAGCCGGCCCATGTCGACGCGCTCGCCGGCGATGAACTGCTCGCGGGCGAGGCGGAAGGCGCGCAGGGCGTCGGGGTGCTCGCCGTCGGTCAGGCGCTCGGACAGCCAGGACGGGGCGGCGGTGGTCCCGACCGCCGCGAGCGAGCCCGGTCGCGGCGCGTGGTGGGCGGTGTCGGTCGGTCGGGTCGTGCCGGCGGGGTGGGACGGGTCGTTCCGGTCGGGCATGCGGCCGACTCTAGACCTGGGCGCCTCCCGTGATGCAACATTCTCGAAGATGTTGCATCAGCCGGTCGACGACGATCAGGAGACGCACGATGACGACCACCGCCACCCCCACCCTCGCGACGCTCGCCGCCGACTTCTACGGCTTCCAGGACGAGGCCCTCACCGCCGTCGAGCGCGACGCCGCCGCCCGCCTGCGCGCGTTCATGGAGACGGAGGTCCGTCCCATCGCGCTCGACTACTGGGACCGCGCCGAGTTCCCGCACCAGATCGTCCCCGGGCTCGCCGAGATCGGGATGTTCGGCGCGATGTGGCCCGAGACCGCCCGGTTCGAGAACTCCGCGGTCTGGCGCGGCTGGGCGGCGCTCGAGCTCGGCCGCGTGGACCCGTCGACCGCGACCTTCGTCGGCGTGCAGAGCGGGCTGTCCATGAGCTCGATCGCCATCGGCGGGTCACCCGAGCAGCGCGCGCAGTGGCTGCCGCCCATGGGCCGCGGCGAGGTCATCGGCGCGTTCGGCCTCACCGAGCCGCTGTCCGGGTCCGACGCGTCCAAGGGCCTGCGCACGACCGCCGAGCGGCGCGGCGACACGTGGGTGCTCAACGGTGCCAAGCGGTGGATCGGCAACGCCACGTTCGCCGACGTCGTGGTGATCTGGGCTCGCGACACGGCCGACGGCCAGGTCAAGGGCTTCCTCGTCCGGCGCGGCGCGCCCGGCTTCACGACCAGCAAGATCGAGCGCAAGCAGGCCCTGCGCATCGTCCAGAACGCCGACATCGTGCTCGACGGCGTCGAGGTCGACGAGGCCGACCGGCTGCCGAACGTCCACTCGTTCCGGGAGGTCGCCGTCGTGCTGCGGCTCACCCGCGCCGAGGTCGCCTGGCAGGCCGTCGGCGTCGCCGTCGGCGCGTACGAGGCCACCGTCGCCTACGTCGCCCAGCGCGAGCAGTTCGGCCGCCCGCTCGCGTCCTTCCAGCTCGTCCAGGACCGGCTCGCGCAGTGCCTCGGCAACATCACCGCGTCCATCGCGCTGTGCCTGCAGGCGTCGCGCATGCAGGACGCAGGCCGGCTCGGCGACGAGCATGCCGCGCTCGCCAAGGGGTACGCGACGACCCGGATGCGGGAGACCGTCGCCTGGTGCCGCGAGCTGCTCGGCGGCAACGGCATCCAGCTCGACCACGGCGTCGCCAAGTTCTTCGCCGACGCCGAGGCCGTCTACTCGTTCGAGGGCACGCGGGACATGAACAACCTCATCGTCGGGCGGGCGATCACCGGGGTGTCGGCCTTCGTCTGAGCGCCCCCGGCTCCGCCCCGCCCGCCACCGCCACCGCTACCCGCCACCCGCCACCCAGGAGGTCCGCCGTGCCCGAGGCATTCGTCGTCGCCGCCGCCCGCTCACCCATCGGCCGTGCGTTCAAGGGGTCGCTGAGAGACGTCCGGGGAGACGACCTCGCCGCCCAGATGGTCCGCGCCGCACTCGCCCAGGTCCCCAGGCTCGACCCCGGCCGCGTCGAGGACCTGCTGCTCGGCTGCGGCATGCCCGGCGGCGAGCAGGGCATGAACATGGCGCGCGTCGTCGCCGTCCTGTCCGGCCTCGACGAGACCGCCGGCACCACCGTCAACCGGTACTGCGCGTCGAGCCTGCAGACGACCCGCATGGCGTTCCACGCGATCAAGGCGGGCGAGGGCGACGTGTTCGTGTCCGCCGGGGTCGAGTCCGTCAGTCGGTCCGCGCGCGGCTCGTCCGACCACATCCCCGGCGAGGACGTGACCAACCCGCGGTTCGCCGACGCCGTCGCCCGGACCGCGCGCGCGGCCGCCGGGGGCGTCGACTGGCACGACCCGCGCGAGGACGGCGAGCTCCCCGACGTGTACGTCGCGATGGGCCAGACCGCGGAGAACGTCGCCGGGCTCACCGGCACGGGCCGGTTCGAGCAGGACGAGTACGCCGCGCTGTCGCAGAACCGTGCCGAGGCCGCGATCGCCTCGGGGTTCTGGGGCCGGGACATCACGCCCGTGACGCTGCCGGACGGGACGGTCGTCGCCGCCGACGACGGCCCGCGCGCGGGCGTCACGGTCGAGGCGCTCGCGGGCCTGTCGCCGGTGTTCCGTCCCGACGGCACCGTCACGGCGGGCAACTGCTGCCCGCTCAACGACGGCGCGGCCGCGCTCGTGGTCGTCAGCGACCGGGTCGTCGAGCAGCTCGGCCTGACGCCGCTCGCCCGGATCGTCTCCACCGGGGTGAGCGCCCTGTCGCCCGAGATCATGGGCCTGGGACCCGTCGAGGCCAGCCGGCGCGCGCTCGCGTCCGCGGGGCTCACGGTCGCCCAGCTCGACCTCGTCGAGCTCAACGAGGCGTTCGCGGCGCAGGTGCTGCCGTCCGCGAAGGCCATCGGCGTCGACCTGGACCGGCTCAACGTGCACGGCGGGGCGATTGCCGTCGGCCACCCGTTCGGCATGACCGGGGCGCGGATCACGACGACCCTCGTCCACGGGCTCGCGGAGACCGGCGGGCGGTACGGGCTGGAGACGATGTGCGTCGGCGGCGGGCAGGGGATGGCGATGGTCGTCGAGCGCGTGGCCTGACCGCGGGCGGTCTGACCTGCGTGGCGACCCGGCGAACCGGCGACGACTCGCGCTGGGTCGCCCCGGTCGCCTGCGTCCCGCGTGTCCTGCGACGGCAGGTGGTCAGGCCGGGAAGAACAGCGCGATCGCCGACGCGACCAGCGCGGGCCGCTCCGCACCCTCGATCTCGACGACGACCTCGCTGCCGACGCGCACCCCGCGCGACGTCGGCTCGGCGGACGTGATCGTCGTCGTGGCCCGCACACGGGCCCCGGCCGTCACGGGCTGCAGGAAGCGCACCGAGTCCAGCCCGTAGTTGACGACCATCGACGACGCGCCGACGTCGAGCAGCCCCTCGGTCAGGGCGGGCAGCAGCGCGAGCGTCAGGTACCCGTGCGCGACGGTCGCGCCGAACGGCCCGGCGGCCGCGCGCACGGGGTCGACGTGGATCCACTGGTGGTCGTCGGTCGCGTCGGCGAACAGGTCGATGCGGCGCTGGTCCACGGTCCGCCACGCGCCCGTCGCGGTGCGGCCGACGACGGACGGCAGGTCGGCGGGGGAGTCGACGGTGATCGTCATCCGCGCGGCCCTCCCGCGACGTAGAGCACCTGGCCGGACACGAACGACGCCTCCTCGGAGGCGAAGAACGACACGGCCGCGGCGATGTCGTCGGGCTGCCCGACGCGTCGCACCGGCACGGCCTTCGCCTCGGCGGCGAGCAGCTCCTCGAACGGGACGCCGACCCGCTCGGCGACGGCTCGCGTCATCTCGGTCTCGATGAAGCCGGGTGCGACGGCGTTGACGGTGACCCCGAACGGGCCGAGCTCGATCGCGAGCGTCTTGGTGAAGCCCTGCATGCCGGCCTTCGCGGCGGCGTAGTTCGCCTGGCCCCGGTTGCCCAGCGCGGACGTGCTCGACAGGTTGACGACCCGCCCCCAGCGGGCCTCGACCTGGTGGGCCTGCACCGCGCGGCTCATGAGGAACGCGCCGCGCAGGTGCACGCGCAGGACGTCGTCGAAGTCGGCGGTCGTCATCCGGAACAGCAGGTTGTCCCGCAGGATCCCGGCGTTGTTGACGAGCACCGTGGGCGGCCCGAGGGTCTGCGCGACGTGCGCGACCGCGGTGGTGACGGCGTCCTCGTCGGCGACGTCCGCCCCGACGGAGACCGCGTCGCCGCCGTCCTCCCGGATGGCGGCAGCCGTGCCCTCGGCGGCCTCCTCGGACAGGTCGAGCGCCGCGACCCGGTACCCGTCGCGGGCGAGGCGTCGGGCGGTCGCGGCGCCGATGCCGCGCGCGGCGCCCGTCACGAGCGCGGTCCTGGTGTCGGTCACGGGGTGGTCCTCTCGTCGAACGTGATGAGCTGGCGGAGCTCGCCACCGGCGGCGAGCCGGTCCATGGCGAGGTCGAGGTCGGTGAGGGCGATGCGGGACGACACGAGCGCCTCGAGCGGCAGCCGCCCCGCGCGCCACAGGTCCACGTAGCGCGGGATGTCCCGCTCGGGGACCGCGGAGCCGAGGTAGGAGCCGACGACCGTGCGGGCCTCGGTCGTGAGCGTGAGCGGGCTGACCGATGCGCGGGCCGCAGGTGCGGGCAGGCCGACGGTGACGGTCGTCCCGCCCGGTGCGGTCGCGGCGAGCGCGGTCTCGAACGCGCGGGCCGACCCGGCGGCCTCGACGACGACGGGTGCGAGCACGCCCGTCGCGCCGAGGTCGTCGGGCTCCACGGCGACGCTCGCGCCGAGCCGTCGGGCGGCCGCGAGCTTGTCGGGCCGGGTGTCGATCCCGACGACCTCGTGCCCGAGCGCGACCGCGACGAGCAGCGCGGCCATCCCGACGCCGCCGAGCCCGACGACGGCCACGGTGTCGCCTGTGCGGGGGCGGCCCGCGTTGACGACCGCGCCGCCGCCGGTGAGGACCGCGCAGCCGAGCAGTGCCGCGACGTCGGGCGGGACGTCGTGGTCGACTCGCACGACCGACGTCCGGCTGACGACGGCGTGCGTCGCGAACGCGGAGACGCCGAGGTGGTGGTGCACGTCCTGGCCGTCGCGGTGCAGGCGCGTGCCGCCGCCGACGAGCGCACCCTGCGTGTTGGCGGCGCTGCCGACCCGGCAGGGCAGGCGGCCGTCGGTCGCGCACTCGGGGCAGGTGCCGCAGCGGGGGAGGAAGGTGAGGACGACGCGGTCGCCGACGCGGAGGTCGTCCGGGCTGCCGTGCACGGCTTCGCCGGGGGTCTCGCCGAGCGCCTCGACGACGCCCGCCGCCTCGTGGCCGAGCAGCATCGGCGTGGGCCGCACGCGGTTGCCGTCGACGACGGACAGGTCGGAGTGGCAGACCCCGGCCGCCTCGATCCGCACGAGCACCTCGCCGGCCCGCGGCTCGTCGAGGTCGAGCGGGCCGACCGTGAACGGTCGGGACGTCGCGAACGGCGCGGGGCTGCCGGTGCGCTCGAGCACGGCACCCGTGATCCGCACGTGCCACCTCCGTCTCGCCCTCGAGAAACCGACCGGCCGGTATGTCGAGCATGCTAGCCGATGCGTCGCCCGGTGGACACGCCTCGGGTGGCCTCGTTCGAAGCGTGGCCGAGGCACGGCCGCCGCGCGCGCCCACCGCGGTGTTCGCCGGCCGTTCGCACCCGCGCCACCTCGACCTCTAGCCGGGACGCCCCCCGGCCGTGATGCTGGGTCCACCACCGGCGACACAGGGGAGCTCTCGGCATGGGATACGTCACCAGCAACGACGGCACGCAGATCTTCTTCAAGGACTGGGGCTCGGGGCAGCCCATCGTCTTCAGCCACGGCTGGCCGCTCTCGGCCGACGACTGGGACGCCCAGCTCCTGTTCTTCCTGAATGAGGGCTACCGCGTCATCGCGCACGACCGCCGCGGGCACGGCCGCTCCGAGCAGGTCGCCGACGGCCACGACATGGACCACTACGCCGACGACCTGGCCGCCGTCGTCACCCACCTCGACCTGCACGACGCGGTCCACGTCGGCCACTCCACGGGTGGCGGCGAGGTCGTCCACTACCTCGCCCGGCACGGCGAGGACCGCGCCGCCAAGGCCGCCATCATCAGCGCCGTCCCGCCGCTCATGGTGCAGACCGACGCCAACCCGGGCGGCCTGCCCAAGGCGGTGTTCGACGGCCTGCAGGCCGCCGTCGCCGCGAACCGCTCCGAGTTCTACCGCGCCCTGCCGTCCGAGCAGTTCTACGGCTTCAACCGCCCCGGCGTGGAGCCGTCCGAGGCGATCATCGCCAACTGGTGGCGCCAGGGGATGATGGGCGGCGCGAAGGCGCACTACGACGGCATCGTCGCGTTCTCGCAGACGGACTTCACCGAGGACCTCAAGAAGATCACCGTCCCCGTCCTCGTCCTGCACGGCGACGACGACCAGGTCGTCCCCCTCGACGACTCCGCGCCCCTGTCCGCGGCGCTGCTGCAGAACAGCACGCTCAAGATCTACCCCGGGTTCCCGCACGGCATGCCGACCACGCAGGCCGAGACGATCAACGCGGACCTGCTCGAGTTCATCCGCTCCTGACGCGCCCGAGCCGGCCGCAGGGCGACGTCGTCCCGCGGCCGGCTCGTCGCGTGCGTCAGAGACCCTGGCCCTTGAGGGACCCGGCGAACGCCACGATGTTGATGTTGATCGAGTCCCGCACGCGCAGGACGTCGGCGCTGCTCAGGTCGGTGTAGGAGCCCCACACCTGGCCCAGCGCGTTGTAGTGCTCCATGGTGCCGACCTTCTCCATGTTGTGGGGGCCGACCAGCCAGATCTCACCGGTGTCGCGGTTGCGGATGATGCGCATGTCAGGGTCCTTGTCGTTCGCGGGGACAGGAGGGGCGGGGTTGGCGTCGGCAGCCGCGTACGCGGGCCTGCCGAAGCCGACGATCGAGGAGGGCCGGTTCTTGCGGGCGACGACGCCGCTGTTGCGCTGGTCGCCCGAGGCCGTGCCCGAGGTGTTGCCCTCGATGGTGTTGAGAGAGCCGTTCGACGCGACCGACTCGACGATGCCGACGTGCGAGATCCGGTCCGGTCCCCCGGGGAAGTCGAAGTAGACGATGTCGCCGCGCTGCGCGCCCGACCTCCCGGCGAACCACTGCCCCCGGGCCTGGAACCACGCGGCCCCAGACGGCGTGTAGGCATGGCGGGGGATGACGTCCGCCGCGCCCGCCTCGGACGCGCACCACGAGACGAACATCGCGCACCACTGCCCGGTCGGGATCCCGTACCAGACGCCGTACTTCGATGGCGTGCCGGGCGGTGCGGAGTACCCGAGCTGACTCGCGGCGACCGCGAGCAGGCGGTCCGCGGTGGCCGAGGTCGCCGCCTGGGCGGACGTGGCGCCGCCGACGCTGACCGCGGAGGCGACGAACAGTGCCGCACCGCCGGTCAGGACGGCGCGACGACTCACGTCGGCGGCGAGGTCGGGTGGACGGGTCTTGGGCACGGCTCTCCTGTCAGATCGACACACACGTCAGTCAATGACGGTCATGACTGACCCCGGTGGTCGTGGACTGTAGGGGCGCCGACGTCGCCGCGGCAAGACCCTCCGTCGACGTCGCCCGATCGGCCCGCGACCTCGGCCCTCGTCGCGCCCGGACGGGCCCCGCGGCCGTCCTGGGGTGTGGACGGCGGGCGACGCGGAACCCCCGTGTCCCCTAGCGTCACGCCGCGACAACCGGGCGAAACGGACAGGGGTCTGCGGTGGACGGTGTGGTGATCCTCGAGCGCGAGGTACGCGAGCTGGTGCGGCGACGGGGGATCGACCCCGTGCAGGACCGGGCGGGGATCTCCGCGCTCGTCACCGACGTGATCGCCGACTATGACGACCGGTCGCTGCGCGGGGCGGTGCCGCCCCTCGTCGACGCCGCCGCCGCGCACAAGGCCGTCGTCGACGCCGTCGCAGGCCTCGGGCCGCTGCAGAAGTACCTCGACGACCCCGAGGTCGAGGAGATCTGGATCAACTCCCCGACGCAGGTGTTCGTCGCCCGTCGCGGCGAGCCCGAGCTCACCACGACCATCCTCACGGACGGCCAGGTCCGCGACCTCGTCGAGCAGATGCTCAAGGTCAGCGGGCGTCGCCTCGACCTGTCCAGCCCGTTCGTCGACGCCTCGCTGCCCGGTGGTGAGCGCATGCACGCCGTCATCCCCGACGTCACGCGGCGGCACTGGGCCGTCAACATCCGCAAGTACGTCGTGCGCGCCCACCACCTCGACGACCTCGTCGGCCTCGGCTCGCTGACCCCGCACGCCGCCGCGTTCCTCCACGCCGCCGTCCGCGCCGGCCTCAACGTCCTCGTCTCGGGCTCCACCCAGGCCGGCAAGACGACGATGCTCAACGCGCTCGCCGGGGCCATCCCCGCTCGCGAGCGGGTCGTCACGTGCGAGGAGGTCTTCGAGCTGCGCCTCGCCGCCCGTGACTGGGTCGCCCTGCAGTGCCGGCAACCGAGCCTCGAGGGCACCGGTGAGATCCCGTTGCGCCGGCTCGTCAAGGAGGCACTGCGCATGCGGCCGAGCCGTCTCGTCGTGGGCGAGGTGCGCGAGGCCGAGGCGCTGGACCTGCTCATCGCCCTCAACGCCGGCGTGCCCGCGATGTGCACGATCCACGCGAACTCCGCCCGCGAGGCCTTGACCAAGCTGTGCACCCTGCCGCTGCTCGCGGGCGACAACGTGTCCGACCGGTTCGTCGTGCCGACCGTCGCCTCCGCCGTCGACCTCGTCGTGCACCTCGACCTCGAGGCGTCCGGCCGACGGCGTCTGCGCGAGGTCGTCGCCGTCCCCGGCCGCGTCGAGCAGGGTGTCGTGGAGACGGCCGACATCTTCACGACCCGCGGGGGCCAGCTCGTGCGCGCCGACGGCTTCCCGCCGCACCCCGAGCGGTTCGCGCGCCTCGGCGTGGACCTGGCGGCATTGCTGCGCGGGCGGGCCTGAACCGACCGGCTCGGCCGACGTCGACACATCGACCGTCAGGACGCCCGGACCTCCCGACGCCCGGACCTTCCGGCGCCCGGTCCTCGCGTCGCCCGGACCTCCCGACCGTCGGACCTCCCGACGCCCGGACCTCCCGACCTCCCGACGCCCGGACCTCCCGACCGTCGGACCTCCCGACGCTCCGATGCGTGCGGGCCTCGTGCTGCCTCAGCAGTCGGTGGGCTTGGGGATGTCGGTGCAGAGGTCGTCGACGAGTCGGGCGCGGCGTTCTTCGATGGTGAAGGGGGTGCTGGTGGTGGTGGTCTGGGCGGTGCCGGGGATGTCGTGCCAGACGGTGGTGCCGTCGAG
>PJUA01000054.1_pt1 | contig 138876 bp, 107 predicted proteins | sample 1512151 | NCBI WGS metagenome assembly PJUA01 (sample SAMN08177678, study PRJNA422409) | Soil metagenome, whole genome shotgun sequencing project. | isolation source: Soil enriched on filter paper: beechwood xylan treatment | place: USA: Madison | collected 2015-01-15 | reverse complement strand
TTTTTTAAAACTTTTTCTTAACTAACTCATAACAGCCTCTTTACATTTTAAACTTTTTTGAATAACTGTGAGGTTTTTCTTTATTTACCTGTCATTTTCCTATTTTGCGCAGGTTTGGGTTTGTCGATTTTGCAGAGTTTTCAGCCTTTAGGCCGTCTTTTTGATGTTATTTTAATTCTCAAATCAAGCAAGAGCATCAGCTTTTTCTTCTCCAATTATCTTGTTGACCCTAAAATTTCCTTTTTCAAAAGATTTTCGCAGCCCCGATAGAAGTGGAAATCCTTTTGTGCCGGGGTTCGGCACAAAAGATTGGAACGGATAGCGGGAAACTGCTCCTTATTGTATATGTATAAAAGAGCTTCGACTTCGCTCAGCATGACAATCTAAGTTTTCTACTTAATATATGTACAAAAATAAACCCGACAGGTTTTAAAAACCTGTCGGGTTTGCTAAAGCGTTAAAAAAGGGCTTCGACTTCGCTCAGCCTGACAACTCATACTTTCTACTTATATATGTATACTTTCATTTAAACTGTCGATTACTTCTTTTGTGATCTGGATGCTTTTTAATTTCGCCTGATGATCGAAAATTGGACTGGTTACCATTAGTTCGTCTATTCTGGCGTAGTCGATGAATTTTTTCAAATCGGTAATTAATTGTTCTTTGTTTCCTGTGAAGGTTCCGGCTGTCATTTGATTGACATGGAAACGTTCTTGTTCGTTCATGATATCATCTAGTGACGGAACTGGCGGCTGTAAACCTTTGCGATCGTTTCTAATTAGGTTTAGAAACATTTGATACAAACTTGTAGACAATAGTTCTGCTTCTTCATTGGTATCTGCAGCTATTATATTCAGACAAGCCATTGTTTTCGGTTTATCTAAATATTCTGAAGGCTGGAAATTTTCTCTATAAAATTCAAATGCCTGAATCATCAGTTTTGGCGCAAAGTGTCCGGCAAAAGCATAAGGCAATCCGTAAGCTGCTGCCAAAGCCGCACTGTCCATACTTGAACCTAAAATCCAGATAGGAACTTTTAATCCTTCAGCTGGGAATGCGCGTACTTTTCCAGTTTCATTTTCGCTTGAAAAATACTCTTGGAGTTTGCTTACGTTTTGCGGAAAACGCTGTGCCTGCTCGAAAAAGTCTTTTCTGATCGCTTCTGCAGTTGGCTGATCTGTTCCAGGTGCTCTTCCTAAACCTAAATCGATTCGGTTTGGATAAAGGGTTTCCAGGGTTCCAAATTGTTCGGCAACTACTAAAGGAGAATGATTTGGGAGCATGATTCCGCCAGAACCTACACGGATATTTTTAGTCTGACTTGCTACATAACCAATCAAAACAACCGTTGCTGTACTGGCAACATGTGCCATATTGTGATGTTCTGCAAGCCAAAATCGCTTGTATCCTAAAGTATCTGCTAATTGCGCTATGTCTTTTGTTTTTTGAAATGTTTCTGTGGCATTACTATCCTGAGTGATGATAGCGAGCTCTAATAATGAGACTGAAATTGGGTTTTTCATATAAAAAAATGCTAGTCTACAAAATTAACTCATTTATACGGATGCCTTTTGTTTTCTAATGTTAATAGATTTATAATATTTCTGAAACGCTTTAAAAATATAATTTTTAATAATTAATTATTGTTTTACGATAATTAATTATACATTTGCAATATCAATCTAACTTTTCATTATATGAAGACAACTCATATTGTATCTAGAATATTATTTTACTTTACCCGATTTTTGTCTGTGGTTTATTTCTTTTTGGCCGGATATTCTGTTTTTACTTTACTAACGGGATTGTTTTTGACTTTTAAGAACAACGGAAAGTATTTTCAGGTTTGTTATCCTTTTACTTCTCATCCTTTAATGTTAGGTGATTACAACTTGCCGTATATTCTTTTTGATTTTTTGGCTCCACTGAGTTTATATGGGCTTTTCTTTTTATTGAGCAGTAATGTTTTTAAAGTATTTTTTCAGCCTAAATTATTTACGCAAAACGGAATTTCTCATTTAAGGCGTTTCTATTTATCCAATTTACTAATTCCGAGTACTGTATTATTTGTGGCTTTCTTTTTTGTTCCATTAGATAATGAAGTTTCACTTTTTATATTATTACACGGAATGCTGGGTGTTTTCGCTTACTTTTTAGCCGCCATTTTTAAACAAGGTTTAAACCTTCAGAACGAACAAGACTTATTTATATAACTATGCCAATAATTGTAAATGTTGATGTAATGCTTGCCAAACGCAAGATGCAAAGTAAAGAGTTGGCAGAAAAACTAGATATTACACCTGCCAATTTATCGATTCTAAAAACGGGAAAAGCAAAAGGAATTCGGTTTGATACTCTCGAAGCTATTTGTAAAATATTGGATTGCCAGCCTGGGGACATTTTAGAATACGTGGCAGAATAGCTTTCTTTTAAATCTTATTTCACTCTTAATAAATCGGTTTTTGAAGCCGACAGGTATTCTATTGCCTAAATTTTTTAAATCATAGTTCAATTCAATTATCAAAATCACTCAAAAAATGAACAGTTTATCAATCAAAAATCTCAGCAAAACGTATGAGAACGGCACAAAAGCGATTGCCGATTTATCGCTTGAAATTACAAACGGAATGTTTGGTTTACTCGGCCCAAACGGCGCCGGAAAATCGACTTTAATGCGAACTATTGCCGCTTTACAAGAACCTACTTCGGGAATTATTGAATTTAACGGAATTAATATTCTAGAAAATCCAATGTTCATCAGGCAAAATTTGGGTTATCTGCCACAGGAATTTGGCGTTTATCCTAAAATTTCTGCTTATCGACTGCTCGATCATTTGGCAGTTTTAAAAGGAATTGTCGATAAAAAGGAACGACACGATCAAATTTTGTTTTTATTACAGCAGACGAATTTACTGCAGCATAAAGAGAAAGCGGTTCATTCTTTTTCTGGCGGAATGCGTCAGCGATTTGGAATTGCTCAGGCATTATTGGGAAACCCGAAGATTATTATTGTGGATGAACCTACTGCGGGACTTGATCCGGAGGAAAGAAACCGATTTAATAATTTGCTGAGTGAAATTGGTGAAAGCATTATCGTGGTTTTATCGACGCATATTGTAGAAGACGTTCGCGATTTATGCCCTAAGATGGCGATTATTTCTAACGGAAAATTGATTTTGGAAGGAAAACCAAACGAAGCGATTGATTCTTTGAAAGATAAAATCTGGATGAAAGCGATTCAGAAAACAGAACTGAAAGAGCATCAATCGAACTTTAATATCATTTCGTCTAACTTAAATTCAGGAAAAATCAATATTCATGTTTTCTCCCATGAACGTCCAGATTCTGGTTTCGAATTGATATCGCCCGATTTAAGCGATGTTTATTTTAGTGTTTTAGCTCAAAATCAACTTAAAAATTAATGTTATGCTTTCTAAATTAATTCAATTTGAATGGCATAACAATACCAGAAGCTGGACATTTTATGCCGCGTTTATTATTTATTTGGTTTTAGGATTTTTTGTGAGTGCTTTTGCGAATTTTTCTTTTTCGGGCGCTTACAAAAATAGTCCGTATGTGCTTACGTATGCAATTGGCCTGATTTCGCTAATGACGATATTTTCGATTACACTTCAGGTTGCGCAGAGTTTTTTAAAGGAATATGAAACGAAATTCGATTCGATTATTTTCTCCTCTCCTATTTCTAAGTTTCACTATTTGGCTCCAAAATTTATTACAGCATTTATAATCGCCGTAGTTTCTTTTGGAATGTTTATCGTCGGAATGATCGTTGGACATCAAATGCCGTGGCTTTCTAAAAGCGAAATCGGTCCTTTTGAAACTATAAATTATCTCTGGCCGTATTTTGTAATTGTGATTCCGAATATTTTTCTGTGTCTTTCTATATTGACGGCTTTGGCGTGGCTTACGCGAAATAAACTTTTTATCTATGTTGGCGGTTTATTAATTTACATCTTATATATAGCGGGTTCTATTTTTTCTAATTCGCCCATCTTTGCAAATGCTTCACCGTCTTCGGCGAAAGCCATGTCTTTGGCAGCAAAAATAGATCCGTTTGGTTTGGCAGCGTTTTTAGAACAAACGAGATATTGGACTGCAATTGAAAAAAACACCGAACTGGTTTCACTTTCGGGGAACTTTTTATTTAATCGATTGTTGTGGATTTCAGTTTCACTGCCTTTACTTTTTGTTTCGTATCGATTATTTTCCTTCCGAAAAACAAAAACCAAAAAGATAAAAACGCAAAAAACTATTTCAAAAGAAGCAAAAATCTTTTCTTCGGAAATTCCAAAAAACATCGAGTTCAAAACTTTCAATCATAATTTTGCTGTTTTTAAAAGCAATATCAAGCTGGATATTTTTTTAGTTGTAAAAGGAATTCCGTTTTTATTGATTGTTCTTTTATTTTGGGGATTGTTGGCAATCGAAATTTCGGATGAAATTGACGGCGGAATAAGATTAGCCGAAAAAATTACCGATACGGCTTTAATGATTTCCACCATAATGGATCGTCTACCTTTTATTCTGATCTTGATTCTGCTTTTTTACAGCAGCGAATTATTAAACCGAAGCGAAAATTCGAGATTTGAAATGCTCGAAAATACCGCACCGTATTCTCAATTTGTGATTTTATTGGCCAAACTGACGGCACTTTTTATCATTCCGTTACTCATTATCAGCATTAGTATTTTGATTGGATGCGCATTTCAGATTGCGAATGCCAATGCTCCAATCGAAATTGGTCTTTATCTTTCTTTGTTTTATTATCTCGGATTTCCGTTGTTATTAATCTCAATTTTAATAATCGCAATTCAAACTTTTATTAAAAATAAATATGTCGGACTTTCGGTTGCTGCTTTTGTCTGCATTTTGTTTTGTACGGGAATTGGAGAACAATTGGGAATTTCGCATCCTTTACTTCGATTTGGAGATGCTTTTAAAAGAGAATATTTTGATTTGAATGGTTTCGGAAAATATCCTTTTCCGTTTCATATTTCGATGTTGTACAATTTCGGATTGGCTTTACTGCTTCTTACTTTGACAGGAATTTTATGGAAAAGAAATGCTTCAGTTTTAAAAACCTTTAGAAGAAATTCATTTAATGGCTTTCAAAAAACAACTTTTGCATTGGGAATTATTCTTTTTATTGGTTTTGGAAGTTATCTTTTTTATAAAACGAATATCGAATATCCATATTTGACCGAAGACGATCAGAATAACTGGAGCGAGCAATATGAAACTCAATTTAAAAAATATACCAATTTTCCCCAACCCACGATTGTTTCTGTAAAAAGTAAAGTCGATTTATTTCCTGAGGAAAACCGTTATGAAGTAAAAGGCGTTTATGAATTGATCAATAATACTGAAAAACCAATTGATAGTTTACTCCTATATATAGATCGAAATTCGAAACTGACTTCTATTGAAATTCCGAATTCGAAAAATCTAGATGATGTTTCGGCATTTCATCATTATTGGTATCGATTGGAAAAACCTTTGTTACCTCAACAGAAAATGAAAATGAATTTTTCTTTTGAGTCGTCGTGGTCACCATTTAAAGGACATACTGCCTTTAATTCTATAATCGAAAATGGATCATTTATGCGGATAAGCCGTTACTTTCCGCTTTTTGGTTATCAGGAATCGAATGAAATCAGTAGTAAAAAAGAGAGGGCAAAAAGATATTTGAAACTTCAGACGCCTCTTAAAAAGCTAGAAGACAAATCGGAAATTAAATATGATTTTGTTGATTATGATGCTCTGGTTTCGACTTCTAAAAACCAAACGGCGATTGGGTTTGGAGATTTAATTGGAAATTGGAAAAAAAAAGATCGCAATTATTTTCATTATAAATCTAACGGCAAGATTCCGTTTCGATTTGCTTTTTCATCTGCTGAATATAGAATCCAAAAAACAAATTATAAAGGTATTTCGATTGAAGTTTTTTATGATAAAAGACATTCGAGAAACATTAAAAAACTAATTCAGGATGTAAAAAATACTTTAGATTACTGCCAAAATAATTTTGGCAAATATCCGTATAAAACGATTCGTTATGCCGAAGTTTCTGCTTTCGCCGATGGATTTGCTGCGACTTCATATCCGTCGACCGTTTTTATGAAAGAAAATTTCGGATTTTACAGCAACCTCAACAACAAGGATAAAGAAGATGTGATTAATCAATTAACGGCGCATGAATTGTCGCACGAATGGTGGGGAAATTCCCAAATAAGTCCGGAACAAAAAGAAGGAAGCTGGATTTTGACTGAAACCTTGGCGCAATACACCGAATTGATGCTTTATGAAAAAGAGCATGGCTTGGAAAAAGCGCTCGAAACTTTAAAAATTCATCTGGATCTATATTTGAGCAGCCGAAGTTATGATCTTGAAACTCCTTTGTATAAAACGAATTATGACACACCGCATTTACCTTATGACAAAGGAATGCTGGTAATGCATCAGCTTCGGATTTTAATTGGTGAAGAAAAAGTAAATCTGGCTTTGAAAAATTTTCTGAATCATTATAAATATCCAAATCCGTTTCCTGATTCTGAGGCTTTATTAAAAGAAATTTATGCTGTAACGGATAAAAAGCTGCATTCTAAACTGGACGAAATGTTTAAGCAGATTATTACCTATTCCTCAAAAATAGAAGCTGTTTCAAGTATTAAAAAGAATGGTTTTTATGAGGTTTCATTTAAAGCGTTTTCTCAGAAATATAAAGAAAATGGAACAGGACAAAGAAAACAAATCGCAAACGATGCCACTATACATATTGGAATTTATGATGAAAACGGAAACTTATTTAATTATACTTTTCCAATCCAGAACAATACAATTGAAGGAAAAATCAAACTCAAAACAAAACCTCAACGCATTGTTATTGATCCGTATTTAATGAATATTGATACTTTTATAAAGGATAACGAAAAGGAAATTGATTAGTTTTTTTGCCACTAATTCCACGAATTTCCACTAATTTTTAATTTTAGTTTTTCACAAATGCTCAAAATATAGCTCGCGGTTTCAACCGCGGGAAACGTTACGAATTGGGTATAATTAGATATTGTGTACCCGTGGTTGAAACCACGGGCTATGTTTGAAATAAAAATCAGTCAAAAATAGGAATTAGAGAAATTCGTGAATTCGTGGCAAAAAAAATCATTTTAATCCTTTTAATCTGTGGCAAAAAACTTTTATCTCAATTGAATTAAAATCTGTTTATGAGTTGTTTTTCCGTCGTCTTTAATTTTCAAATCTTTGTTGGATTCGATTTGAAATTTTGATGCAGTTTCTACATTCAAAGAAATATCACGATTCCTAAAAGTTTCTGGAATTTCCGGAAGTTTAATTGTAACTATTACTTCTTTATTTTTCTGCTGAAAATCGACTTTGATTCCGTCTCTTAACCAAATGTATTAGTAAACTTCTTGCCACGGCGCCATCCAGATCGAATCATTTCCTTTTAATCCGTATTTGTTGGCAAGCGTTGTCATATAGTATTTGAAATCAGGAAAACGCATGCTTAGATTCCACAAGTTTGTATTTCCCGTTCCGTGTGTGAATTCGTTAAACCAAACTGGATCTTTTTGTTTTACAATAGAATCTATCGTTTTTAAATATTTATCCATCGTTTTAAAACTTGTAGTGTCTTTTAAACTCTGAACAAAAGTTCGAGCAGAAATCATTTTATCTAAATCTACTTTTGAATCTACTTTAAAAACTGGCCCTACACCGTAATAAGAAGCAACAGATAAATTTCCATTGGCCAAAGCTTCTTTTTCATATTCTAAATAATATTTCTCATCACCTTCTCCGCCAGGAACTACAAAATGCGACATGGTAAAATCTAGATTTTGTTTTATTGAAGTAGTATTTTCGGTTACTTCTGTCAAGTACTTAGTTCCATGTTTTGTTGCATGATGAAAACTGTGATTTAAAATATCCCAGCCAGCATTGTACATTTCTTTAATTTCAGCCCACGAAAGATGTCCGCGGTTTTCTGGTAGATCTCGAATTGAACCACCGTTAACCGCCAAAGCCAATTTAAAAGGAATTTTATTCCCGAATCCGTCTGAATAGAAAAGCCCTTCCGAAGTTGTTCCGTCTCCGCCTTGATCGATTTTCCATTCGTTAATGGATGAATTACTGATTTTTCCTCCATTCAATAAAGGAAAAGCCGTTAAATAAGCAGATCTGTAGCCATCGTCAAGCGTAAAACTATACGCCAAATGTTTGTTGTATTTTAATGGAGAAACGGCAATTGTTACTTTATCCGTCGATTTCAATTTTATTTTGAATGAAATAGTTTTCGATTTTGAAGAATCTTTTTTGATAATTCCATTTGAAAAACCATTAACGCTTCCGAAGATTACGATAATTATTATAAGAAGAATTCGTTTTGGCATAAATTTTAGGGATTCATTTTCGACTTAAAAGTACATTTCTTTTTCAAAAAAATATTTTAAAACTGATTCTAGTGCTTAAAATAATTTCTGTCGATTCAAAAAAGTGAACAGATTTTAAACCTAACTTTGTACATCAATTACAAAAATTTGATTTAGCATCTCTGCAAATGACACACAAAATTTTAATTATAGACGACGAAGAAAAACTGAGAAGTCTACTGGTTCGCATTATAAAATCGGAAGGATTTGAAGTTTTTGAAGCCAAAGATTTAAAATCAGGTTTCAAAAAATTGGAACAAACGGATGTTGATGTTGTTTTGTGTGATGTAAAACTTCCTGATGGAAACGGGGTTGATTTTGTTCAAAATATAAAAAGTACTTTCCCTTTTACAGAAGTCATTCTGCTAACCGCCTTTGGAAATATTCCCGACGGCGTGCAGGCAATGAAAAATGGTGCTTTCGATTATATTGTAAAAGGCGACGATAACGATAAAATTATTCCCCTTCTTTATAAAGCAGTTGAAAAGGTGCATTTGCAGAAAAAGGTTCAGCAGTTAGAAAAACGAATCAATGATAAATATTCGTTCAATACCATTATAGGAAAATCAAAAGGAATTGAACAAGTTATTGATTTGGCGCAAAAAGTAGCCAAAACCGATTCGACTGTTTTGCTTATGGGCGAAACAGGAACCGGAAAAGAGGTTTTTGCACAGGCTATTCATGAAAACAGCAATCGTGCAGGAAAATCTTTTGTGGCATTAAACTGCAGTACCTTTACAAAAGAAATTTTAGAAAGCGAACTTTTCGGTCATAAACAAGGAGCTTTTACCGGAGCTGTAAAAGATAAAAAAGGTTTTATCGAAGAAGCCAATGGCGGAACGCTATTTCTCGATGAAATTGGTGAAATGCCAATTGATCTTCAGGCCAAATTACTACGTGTTTTAGAAACCAGCGAATATATTCCGGTTGGTGACACGACTCCTAAAAAATCAAATTTCAGATTAATTGCCGCTACTAACCGAGATCTAAAAACAGAAAGTGACGAACATCGTTTCCGTTCTGATTTGTATTTCCGTTTGAATATTTTCGAAATCAAATTGCCTTCTTTGCGAGAAAGAATTAAAGATATTGCCGTTTTGACAAATCATTTCGTGAAACAGTTTTCTGAAAAAACGAATAAAAAAACATTACAAATCTCTGATGATTTTCTGCAGAAATTAGAAAACTATTCCTGGCCTGGAAATATTCGCGAACTTAAAAATATCATCGAAAGATCAGTTATTTTAAGTAATGGCGATACTTTAACTTCGGATGTTCTACCTTATGAAATGCAGCATCAGGCTGAAAATAATTCAAAACCTATGTCGGCTTTCTCAATGCAGAGTGTTGAAAAACTGCATATACAAAAGGTTTTAAATTATACTAAAGGGAATAAAGCAGAAACGGCTCGATTATTAGAAATTGGAATTGCGACTTTGTACCGCAAGTTAGAAGAGTATCAAATTCAATAACAATAACAAAATTCAATTTCAATATCAATTACAATTCTCAAAGCTTCAGAGAATCACAATATTTATAGATTATTTATTGCCAATGAGAAAAAGCTCCAGAGGAGCGACACCTACGCAATCTGAAAAAATATGTCACCCCGCTGGGCTCTGATAAATGTGGATTCATCATTTCTATAAATATTTCGCTCCTCTGGAGCTTGACAATAACAACATATCAAAACGAGAAAAGCTTATCAAAATGATAAGCTTTTTTTATGCCTATTTTTTGGCACAAAACTACATCCCTTTTATTGACAGCACTTTAGCTGTGACTCAACTTTTTCGGAACATATTTTGGCATAAGGAGGAAGAACATTAAAAATTCATTCCAAATGAAAAATCAAGTAACCTCAATCTACAAACAAGCCGAACGGTTTGCTGAGATAACCAAAAAATCTATTATTTCTGGAAATATAGTAAGAGCTAAGAAATGTCTGGCTCTTGCCGAACGTTTATTCATAACCGGAAGCATCGAAACTAAAAATGCCATTTCTAATGTGTATGTTTTTTCGGTTTCTTCTTTTATGGAAATGCGCCACTGCAATATTTCTCATCTTTTTCCTCAAACGCTTAAAGCGGAATATATCAAGCAGGTTAATGCTTCTGGTGTTTAATCGGTTAACTGTTTAATCGTTTAATCGCTTCAACATAATCTGAAATCTGAACTCAAAAATCTAAAATAAAAATCATGGTCACAATCCTTCTTCTTGCTTTAGCAGTTTTACTGTTTGCAATTTGTTTTCTGTCAGTTGAATTTTTTGAAAAAATCTAAATCATGACTGCACTATTTATCATTTCAATCGCCGTTTTCGTGTACTTGGTTTATGTACTAATCAAACCCGAAAAATTTTAAATCATGTAAAAAGTGAAATGCTTTAAGTGAAATGTAAATGCAAATTTTATTCATCAACTCATTTTACAAATCACCTCTCACCTTTCACTAAAAAATATAAAAATTATGAACACAGAATTATTAGGCGTCATTGGTATTTTTATCCTAACCATTGTTTTAGCGATCCCTTTAGGAAAATATATTGCTAAAGTGTATTTGGGAGACAAAACACTTCTTGACCCGATTTTCAATCCAATTGAAAAATTTATTTTTAAAATCAGCGGTATCAATTCGGCTGAAGAAATGAACTGGAAACAACACTTAAAAGCACTTTTAAGCATTAATATGGTTTGGTTCTTTCTTTGCTTTTTTGTCTTATTGTTTCAGGGATCTTTACCTTTAAATCCGGATAACAACCCATCGATGACTCCTGATTTGGCATTTAATACTGCCATTTCATTTTTAGTCAATTGTAACTTACAGCATTATTCAGGCGAAAGCGGGGTTTCTTACCTTTCACAAATCGTCTTGATGTTTCTTCAATTTGTTTCTGCTGGTATCGGAATGGCTGCTGCCGCAATGATTTTTACAGCAATGAAAGAAAGAACTACAGAAAAACTGGGTAATTTTTATAATTATTTCATCAAAAGCTGTACTCGTATTTTATTACCACTTTCAGCAATTGTAGCTGTAGCACTAGTATTTAGCGGTACTCCAATGACATTTGAAGGTAAAGATGCTATTACAACGCTTCAAGGTGATCATGTAGAAGTTTCTCGCGGACCCGCTGCGGCCTTTATTGCTATTAAACATATTGGTACAAATGGTGGTGGATTTTTTGGAGCCAACTCAGCGCATCCATTAGAGAATCCAACTTATTTTACGAATGGAGTTGAGCTTTGGTCGCAGATGATTATTCCGTTTGCAATGATTTTTGCTCTTGGATTTTTCCTCAACAAAAGAAAATTAGCGAATATTATTTTTGGTGTAATGACGGTTGGTTTCTTACTCTTGGTTGTTCCAACAGTTATGAGTGAAATTAACGGAAATCCTGCTATCGAAAAAATGGGAATTGCACAGGTAACCGGAGCGATGGAAGGAAAAGAAGTTCGGTTTGGCCCGGCAATTTCAGGTTTCTGGAGCATTGCTACAACGGTAATTTCTACAGGTTCTGTAAACAGTATGCACGATAGTTCTATGCCTATTTCTGGCGCTATGCAATTATTATCTATGATGGTAAATGCCTTTTACGGAGGATGCGGTGTTGGTATTCTAAACTATTACATTTTCATTATTCTGGCTGTATTTATCTCAGGATTAATGGTTGGCCGAACTCCCGAATTTTTAGGGAAGAAAATCGAAGCGCGGGAGGTTAAAATTGCTGCTTTCATCGCTATTCTTCACCCTTTATTAATATTAGCCGGAACTGCTTTAGCTTCTTATTTTGCTGCGCATGATACTGCAATGGGTTATTGGTTTAACGGCAACGCAACAGGCTGGTTAAACAATCCTGGTAATCACGGATTCTCAGAAATGTTGTACGAATATACTTCGAGTGCTGCCAATAATGGTTCTGGTTTTGAAGGTCTGGGAGATAATAATCCGTTCTGGAATATCACTACAGGAATTGTATTACTGTTAAGCCGTTTTATTCCAATCATTGGGCCATTAGCAATTGCAGGTTTACTGGCAGGTAAAAAATACATTCCAGAGAGTGCAGGAACTTTAAAAACCGACACCTCAATTTTCGGAATCATGACTTTTGCCGTAATCGCAATTATCGCAGCTTTATCATTCTTCCCGGCATTGGCTTTAGGTCCATTGGCAGAATTCTTTACTTTAAAATAAAAATGCTGGATATTTTAAACACATAGAAACATAGAATCTAAATCAATAAAAAAGAATAAAAAGAAAACTCGTTTTCACACATAGTTAGAATAACGATTTTATCATTCGTATTTCAATATAGCCCGTGGTTTCAACCACGGGAAACGAATTGCAGGGACAAAGATTGTGATATACGTTGCGTCCCAGCGGTTGAAACCGCTGGCTATGTTCTATAATCCATGTGTTTTTAGCACACAACATTTAACAAATAACATTTAACTTTTTACAAGAAAATGACAACTAATAAATCCACATCATTGTTTGAAAGTAAACAGGTAAAAGAAGCCTTAGCGCAGTCTTTTGTCAAGCTGAACCCAAAAATGATGATCAAAAATCCGGTAATGTTTACCGTAGAAATTGGAACAGCTATTATGTTTGCTGTCTGCATTTCAATATTAATGGGTGCAAATGATCAGGGAAGTTTTACTTATAACCTAATTGTATTTTTAATTTTACTGGCAACGCTTTTATTTGCCAATTTCGCCGAAGCTATTGCCGAAGCAAGAGGAAAAGCACAAGCCGACAGTTTAAGAAAAACAAGAGAAGAAACTCCTGCAAAACAAATTTTACCTAACGGAGAAATTAGAAACATTAGTTCTTCGGCATTAAAAAAAGACGATATATTCGTTTGTGAAGCCGGTGATTTAATTGCTGCCGATGGTGAGATTATCGAAGGTCTGGCTACCATTGATGAAAGTGCCATTACCGGAGAAAGTGCTCCTGTAATCAGGGAATCTGGCGGAGATAAATCTTCGGTTACCGGAGGAACAAAAGTATTATCTGATAAAATCAAAGTAAGAGTGACTTCTGAACCTGGCGAAAGCTTTTTAGATAAAATGATTGCTTTGGTTGAAGGTGCGAGCCGTCAGAAAACACCAAACGAAATTGCCTTAACCATTTTATTAGCCGCATTTACTTTAATCTTCGTGATTGTGTGCGTTACGCTAAAACCGTTTGCCGACTATGCCAACGCACCCATCACGATTGCGGCTTTCATTGCTTTGTTTGTGTGTTTGATTCCAACTACAATTGGTGGTTTGCTTTCTGCAATTGGTATTGCGGGAATGGACAGAGCTTTACGAGCTAATGTGATTACAAAATCGGGTAAAGCAGTTGAAACTGCCGGAGATATTGATGTACTGCTTTTGGATAAAACAGGAACGATCACGATTGGAAACAGAAAAGCAACCAATTTTTATCCAACAAAAGGAATTTCTTTTGATGATTTTGTAAAATCGGCTGTTTTGAGTTCGCTTGCAGATGATACTCCGGAAGGAAAAAGTATTCTCGAATTAAGCGAAATGTTAGATGTGAAAAATGAAACAAAAGCGAGCTTTTTACAAACTACTTCAGATATTTCACACACAATAAAATTTACTGCCGAAACCAGAACTTCCGGAGTCGTATTAAAAGACGGAACCAATATTAGAAAAGGTGCACAAGACGCTGCAAAAAATATTGCGCAACAAGCCGGAAATTCTTTCCCTGAAGATACTGCACAACAAGTAATTTCTATTTCGTCTAACGGAGGAACTCCATTGGTTGTTATTAAAGATAATGTAGTTCAAGGTGTTATAGAACTTCAGGATATCATTAAAACCGGAATGAAAGAGCGTTTTGAGCGCTTACGCAGAATGGGAATCAAAACGGTTATGGTTACGGGTGATAATCCGCTTACGGCTAAATTTATTGCCGAAGCTGCTGGTGTTGATGATTTTATTGCCGAAGCTAAACCTGAGGATAAAATGAATTACATCAGAAAAGAACAAGCCGAAGGACGACTAGTAGCCATGATGGGTGACGGAACAAATGATGCTCCTGCCCTTGCTCAGGCGAATGTTGGAGTTGCCATGAACAGCGGAACTCAAGCGGCAAAAGAAGCAGGAAACATGGTCGATCTTGACAATGACCCAACGAAACTAATCGAGATTGTTGAAATTGGAAAACAGCTTTTAATGACTCGAGGTACTTTAACTACTTTTTCTATTGCAAATGACGTTGCGAAATATTTTGCTATTGTTCCTGCTCTTTTTATTACTGCGATTCCTGCGCTGCAAGGTTTAAATATTATGCATTTGCATAGTCCTGAAAGTGCCATTTTATCGGCTGTAATTTTCAACGCGGTTATCATTCCAATTTTGATTCCGCTTGCGCTGAAAGGTGTTGATTACCGTCCAATTGGGGCTAGTGCGATCTTAAAAAGAAACCTTTTAATTTATGGTTTAGGTGGATTAATTGTTCCTTTTATTGGAATCAAATTGATTGATGTGATTGTTGCACTCTTCATGTAAAAATTAAACCTGACAGGTTTACAAAAACTCAAATTAAAAACATAGACTTTGGATTCCTTAAGCTTCTAAGAAAAAAACTTAGAACCTTAGCATCTTAGAGTCTTAGAATCTCAAAAGAAATGAAAAATCTATTTTCTATAATAAAACTTACTGCGGTTACATTAATCTTATTCGCAGTTATTTATCCTTTAGCGATTTACGGAATCGCACAATTGGCTCCAAATCAAGGAAAAGGAGAAACAATTTCGGTTAACGGAAAAGTGGTTGGTTATCAAAAAATTGGTCAGAAATTCGATAAGTCGAATTATTTCTGGGGAAGACCTTCGGCTGTTGATTATAATGCTGCCGGAAGTGCCGGAAGTAATAAAGGTCCAAGCAATGCCGAATATCTGGCTTTGGTTCAAAAAAGAATTGACACGCTTTTACTGGTTCATCCTTACTTGAAAAAAACTGATATTCCAGCTGATATGGTTACAGCTTCAGGAAGCGGTTTAGATCCGAATATTTCTCCACAAGGCGCTTTGATTCAGGTAAAACGAATTGCTAAAGAAAGAAAACTGGATGAAACTAAAGTAAAATCTTTGGTGGAATCTAAAATTAATACTGCTGTCGTTGGTCCAGAAACAGTGAATGTTCTGGAATTGAATGTGGCTTTGGATCAGCTACGCTAGAAAAGGTTCTGAGGTTCTGAGTCGCTATCCCGATAGCTATCGGGACTAAGGTTTTTCTCCTAACAGGTTTTAGAAACCTGTTAGGTATTATAAACCGAGTAACCACACCGTTTGTCATCCCGAGGAACGAGGGATCTCCACAAGTAGCTCGGCAAAGATTATCGATTTACTTTACGGAGTTACTTACGAAGATTTTTCCTTCCTCGCAATGACAAACTGTGGCGAGAGTTGGAATCGAAAAACTAAACTTACAATAATACCTAACAGGTTTTGGAAACCTGTTAGGATATGAAAATATTATAATACAAAACACCTTTTTTCCCCAAATGCCCTAGCCCCGATAGTAGTGGAAATCCTTTTTCTGGCTTCTTTAGCCAGGAAAAGATTGAAACGGATAGCGGGATTAGCTCCTAAAAAATCTACTAATAAATAATAGAATACCACAAAAATGAAAAAAATAATACTTACCGCTTTAATCGCTTTTGGTTATAGCAATTTACAAGCACAAGAAGAATCTAAAAGTCCGCTAACATTTTCAGGATATGTAGACGCTTATTACAGTTATGATTTCGGGAAACCTGAAAATCATACTCGGCCAAACTTTTTTTACAGTTATAATAAAAGCAACGAGGTAAACCTGAATTTGGGAATGGCGAAAGTGAATTATTCGAAAGAAAATATTCGAGGGAATTTTGCCTTGATGGCGGGAACTTATGCCGAGTATAACATGTCGGCAGAACAAGGTTTGCTGAAAAATATCTACGAGGCAAATGTTGGTGTAAAGATTTCGAAAAACCATAATTTATGGGTTGATGCGGGAATCATGCCTTCGCATATTGGATTTGAAAGTGCAATTGGAAAAGACTGCCAGACTTTAACAAGAAGTATTATGGCTGAGAATTCTCCTTATTATGAAGCGGGAGTCAAAATTGGTTATACTTCTGAATCTGGAAAATGGTATTTGGCGGGTATGTACTTAAATGGCTGGCAAAGAATTGAGAAAGTAGAAGGCAATCAAACTCCGGCTTTTGGAACTCAGGTTACTTACAAACCATCTGATCGAGTTGCTTTGAACTGGAGTACTTATGTTGGAAATGAACAGCCGGATATTGATAAAAAATGGCGTTATTTCAACAACTTTTACGGACAATTTAAGGTTACGGAAAAGACAAATATTACAGCTGGTTTTGATGTTGGATCTCAGCAGTCGGCAAAAGGAAGTAATAAATATGATACCTGGTTTTCGCCAGTTTTGATTCTGCAATACAAGCCAGTTGACAAGATTCAGCTTGCAGTACGCGGTGAATATTATAGTGATGAAAAGGGTGTAATTATCGCAACTGAAACGCCAAATGGTTTTAAAACTTATGGATTTTCAGCTAACTTTGATTACTTAGTTACTGATAATGTTATGTTTAGAATTGAAGCAAGAAATCTTTCGAGTAAAGACGAAATCTTCACCAATAAAGATAATCTTCCAACGGATACGAATACGTTTGTAACGACTTCGCTGGCGATTTCATTTTAAACATTAATTTTTTACCATTAAGAGATTAAGAAAATTAAGTTTTAGTACCAGATTTTAATCTAGAATACAGAACATTAAGCTTAATGTTCTGTAGACAAAGAAAAGCTTAACTTCCTTAATCTCTTAATGGTTAAACCAAAAAACATGGAAAACGAAAATAATAACGCACAGCACTTTCTCGATTTAATTCAGAAATCACGAAAGGGAAAGTTTAAAATCTACATTGGAATGAGTGCCGGTGTGGGCAAGACTTTCCGTATGCTGCAGGAAGCGCATTCGTTATTAAAAAACGGAATCGATGTCAAAATTGGCTACATTGAAACGCATATGCGAAAGGAAACGCATGAATTATTAGCTGGTTTACCAATAATTCCGAGACGGACCATTTTCTATAAAGGAAAAGAATTAGAAGAACTCGATGTTCAGGCGATTATCAATCTTCGTCCTGAAGTGGTTATTGTTGATGAATTGGCACATACGAACGTTGAAGGAAGCAAAAATGAAAAACGCTGGCAGGATGTTTTAGAAATTCTGGAAGCTGGAATAAATGTAATTTCGGCGGTTAATATTCAGCATATTGAGAGTTTAAATGAAGACGTAAAAAGAATTACAAACATTGATGTTCAGGAACGTATTCCGGACAATGTTTTACGATTAGCAGATGAAGTCGTGAATATCGATTTAACATCTGAAGATTTGATTGCGCGTTTGAAAGAAGGAAAAATTTATACTGCGGATAAAATTCAGACGGCTTTAACGAACTTTTTTAAATCGGAACAGATTTTACAACTTCGAGAATTGGCTTTGAAAGAAGTAGCGAGTCAAGTCGTTCGAAAAGTTGAAAATGAAGTTCCGAATCTTCATGCTTTACGACATGAGAAACTTTTGGCCTGTATTAGCAGTAATGATAAAACGGCCAAAATTGTAATTAGAAAAGCAGCTCGCTTGGCAAGCTATTATAACGGAAGCTGGTATGTTTTGTATGTCGAAACTCCGCAGGAAAGCAGTAATAAAATTGCTTTAGACAAACAAAGACATTTAATTAATAACTTTAAACTTGCCGTGCAACTAGGAGCCGAAGTTATTAAACTCGAAAATTCGAATATTGCTAATGCTATTTTGACAACTGTCGAGGAAAAACAAATTACAACTGTGTGCATCGGAAAACCGCATTTGAATTTATTTAAAGTAATTTTGTCTACAACAATTTTCAGACGTTTGCTAAACAAGCTGTCTTTATCAAATGTTGATCTTGTTATTCTGTCTTAAAAGTTTTTAAACCATATAAGTTATATAAGTTCATTTAATGCGGGACGTTGAATTTTAACCGCAAAGAGCGCAGTGATTTACGCAAAGTTCGCTAGAGTTTTTTGCTCGAAGACACAAGGACGCAAAGCTTTTACTTTAATCTTTGCGTGCTTTGCGAAACCTTAGCGCTCTTTGCGGTTAAATTTTAAGCACAGTTTTTAAATGAACTTATATAACTTATATGGTTCAAAAAAAATTAAATGTTTTATAAAATGAGAATTAAAACCAAATTGAATCTGGGTGTTGGATTGTTATTTTTAATGATTATCATTCTCTCGTTAGTGAGTGCTTATTCTGTTTTTTTGATTAAGCAAGACACCGAGAATATTCTGAAATCCAATTACAATACGTTGGAATATTCCCGAAATATGATTTTTGCTTTGGACGGAATCAAATCGGATTCAAAAGAAACGATTCAGAATTTTGAAGAAAATCTCAAAAAGCAGACTCAAAATATTACAGAACCAGGCGAAAAGCAAGCCACCGAAAAACTGAAAGCCAGCTTTGCCCTTTTAGATAAAAATAATGCCGATGAATATATAAAAGCTCAGATTCGTCAGGATATTTTTGCGATTATGAAACTGAATCTTGACGCCATAAAACAGAAAAGCGATATCGCCAAACACTCGGCTGAAACGGCCAATTTGTCGATTGCCATCGTGGGAACTTTATGCTTTCTGATTGCTTTTAATTTATTGGTTAATCTGCCCAATAATATTGCGAATCCTATTAGAGAATTAACGCAGAGTATTAAGGAAATTGCCAATAAAAACTATTCAGAACGTGTTCATTTTACGAGTCATAGCGAATTTGGAGATCTTGCAAAATCATTCAATACCATGGCGCAAAAACTTGAAGAATATCATGACAGCAATGTTTATAAACTTCTTTTTGAAAAGAAACGACTGGAAACCCTGATCAATAATATGAACGATCCTATTATTGGTTTGGACAACGAAGGAATTGTTTTGTTTGTGAATGATGAAGCATTGAAAATTATTGGTCTAAAATCTGAAGATATTATTGGAAAACCAGCTTCTGAACTAGCCATTTCTAATGATTTAATTCGTTCTTTAATTCTGAAAGAAAGTGAAACTCCTAAAAAACAGGCTCTCAAAATTTTTGCTCACGGAAAAGAAAGTTATTTCGAAAAAGAAATTCACAATATCACGATAACACCAACTGGAGAAGAAAAAGAAATTAATATTGGTGATGTGATTATTCTGAGAAATATTACGCTTTTTAAAGAATTGGATTTTGCTAAAACGAATTTTATTGCCACCGTTTCGCATGAATTAAAAACACCAATTGCTTCTATAAAATTAAGTCTTCAATTGCTTGAAAATGAAAAAACGGGTGATATGAATGATGACCAAAAACAATTGGTTGAAAGTATAAAAGATGATAGTCAGCGTTTGTTGAAAATTACAGGAGAGTTATTAAATTTATCGCAACTGGAAACTGGAAACATTCAGCTGAATATTGGAAAAAGCAATCCGCACGAAATTGTGAAATATGCTGTAGAAGCTGTAAAAGTTCAGGCAGATCAAAAACAGATTCAGTTAGTTATTGATGCCAATGAAAATCTCAAAAATGTAAAAGCCGATGCCGAAAAAACAGGCTGGGTTTTGATTAATTATCTATCGAATGCCATTAGATATTCGTCTGAAAAAAGCACGATTCTCATTAAATTAAAAGAAGAAAATAATCAGATGGTTTTTCAGGTTATTGATACCGGAAAAGGAATTGATACAAGATATAAAGACAAGGTTTTTGATAAATATTTTCAAGTTCCGGGCAGTCAAAAATCTGGAACGGGATTAGGTTTGGCGATTAGCAAAGAATTTATTGAAGCTCAAAATGGAAGTGTTGGTGTTGAGAGTAATTTGGGATTAGGAAGTACGTTTTGGTTTTCGCTGAAGGTTTAGAAGAATTGTGAATTATTAAAAGAAAAAATATTAAAAAAGCTTCGGAGAAGCGAGATATTTACAGCTAATTTGATTCACGTTGATAATAAGCTCCAGCGGAGCGACATATTTCACCCCGCTGGGGCTTAAAAAACACGCCTAATAAATTTTCTATAAATATATCGTCCCGCTGGGACTTATTTACTTAAAATCATCAATCTGAATAAAATAAAAATAAGCCAATCTTAATCCAACTACCTCATTTAAAACCAACAAATTAAAGTTAGCTTAAGGTTCTATTAAGACCAAAATAACAGCGTTAAACATTCGTTACTATTGCAAAATATAAACGACAAAAACAATGTTCCACAAAACGATTTCCCTTGTATTTTTATTCGTATTATTTTCTGCGAATGCACAGCAAAATGATTCGATCACAAAAATTGACAGTACTTCTCATAATTTAAAATTCAATTACAAACAATTAATTATTCCGGGTGTATTAATTGGTTATGGTGTAATTGGTTTAAAAAGTGATCAGCTTTTGAGTTTTAATCACCAGATTAAAGATGAAGTAACTGAAGACATTGACGAGAAAATTACAATTGATGATTTTTCTCAATATGCTCCTGCTGCATCAGTATATGCATTGAATGCTTTTGGCGTAAAAGGCAAGAATAATATGCGCGACCGTTCTGTAATCCTTGTGACTTCGTATGCAATTATGGCTACAACGGTTTTGGGTTTAAAATCGATTTCGCATGTAGAAAGACCTGACGGAAGTTCGAATAACTCTTTTCCTTCCGGGCATACTGCAACTGCCTTTATGGGTGCTGAATTTTTATACCAAGAATACAAAGACAAATCGATTTGGTACGGAATTGCAGGTTATGCTGTTGCAACAGGAACTGGGCTTTTCAGAATTTACAATAACCGCCATTGGCTGACAGACGTCGCTGCCGGAGCTGGAATTGGAATTTTGAGTACGAAAATTGCCTATTGGGTCAATCCATATATTACCAAGAAACTGTTTAAGTCATCAGCCGAAAATAAATCTACCTCTATGATAATGCCTTTTTATAACGGGCAGCAATATGGATTGGGATTTGTGAAGGTTTTTTAGTTTTTTTTTCGCCACAGATTTCACAGATTAAAAAGATTATTTTTTTTTCGCCACGAATTCACGAATTATTTTAAATCAAAATTTGTGAATTCGTGGCGAAAAAATTTCCACAAAGCCATTCAAAAATCCTTTTAATCTGTGAAATCTGTGGCTATAAACTAAGCATTCGAAGTATTATTCTTAATCTCTCTAACTTCCCTTTTCAATTCTAAAAGCAAATCTTTCATTGCTCCGGTTTCTGTTATTTCTTGTTTCTTATCAGAACGGCCTATATTACATTCGTATTCCCAAATCTCCAAAATATCAGAAGCTTTCACTTCATAATTTGGATAAAAACTATTATCCGATTCTAAAACCAAGGCATTCTTTTTGTTTTTATTGAGACGCTTATATACCATTCCTTCATTCTTAGTAATAAGAATATAGGTTTTGCCATCCATAACCTCTCCCAGTTTTTCTACATAACGGCCAATAATAATAGAACCATCTTCGTGTGGAGGCATTGAATCGCCTTCAACGGGAAATCCGCGATGTTTGCCAGGTCCTAAAAACGGAAGTGTAATCTGCTGTAAACTTTCAATATATTCTGGATCAGCATATCCGTTTAAATAACCTGCTTTTGCTTTTTGAGATACGATTTCGATAAAATTTTCTCCAAAACTATCAACCTGAATAGGAAGAATAAGTCGGTTACCTTCCAGCTTTATCAAATTCTGTACATCAATTTTGCGTATATCGACAGATAATATCAAGTCAATACTCATATGAAAATACAACGCAATTTTCTTTAAAATGTCATACGGTGCTTCCGAAGTTCCATCTTCGTATTTCACGTATCTTCCTCTGGTAATACTAAGGTTTTCAGCTAATTTCTCCTGCGATATTTTATGCTTCACCCTTAATGCTCTGATGTTGTCTGAAAATAAGGACATAATTAATTTTGTTATAATTTGGAACAGCAAATATATGAAAAAATGTTGCTGTCTGTACTAATTTTGTAAATGTAAAAAATTAAGTTTCTGAAGTGATTATGAATCTGAGAAATATAAATACCACAAAATCAATAGAATTTTATATCCCGGATACAAGCACGGAAGTAAAAGTACCTTTTTTTGATGTTGGAATCAGTGCGGGGTTTCCTTCGCCTGCTGATGACTTTATCGAATTATCGATTGATCTCAATAAAGAACTCATCAAACATAAATACACTACTTATTTTGCCAGGGTAAAAGGGTATTCTATGAAAAATGCCGGCATTCATGATGGTGATTTATTAATTATTGATAAAAGTCTGGAACCGCAAAACAATAAAATTGCTGTGTGTCAAATTGATGGTGAATTTACGGTAAAACGCATTAAAATAGAAAAAGACATTATCTGGCTTATTGCCGAAAATGAAGATTATAAACCAATAAAAGTGACTCCAGAAAATAATTTCGTGATCTGGGGAATTGTAACTCATAGTATCAAAACTTTTTAAGTTATTGTTAGTCTGAGCTAAGTTGAAGACCTTTTATACGATAAAACCCTTCGACTTCGCTCAGGGTGACAAAACAGAAATAGAAAACAAATTTAAAATGTTTGCTTTAGTCGATTGTAATAATTTTTATGCTTCCTGCCAAAGGGTATTTGAACCGCATTTAAGAGAAAAACCTATAGTTATTCTCTCTAATAATGACGGCTGTGTTATTTCGCGGTCTGATGAAGCTAAAGCTTTGGGCATACCAATGGCTATTCCCGCTTTTAAGTACGAATCTGTTTTTAAAGAAAAAAACATTTTTGTTTATTCTTCTAATTATCCGTTATACGGCGATATGAGCAATCGGGTAATGAACCTGCTTAGAACTTATACCCCTGAAATCGAAATCTACAGTATCGATGAAGCTTTCTTGAAATTTTCAGGCTACGATTTATTTGATATGAATGCCTTGGGTTTAAAAATGCGTAAAGAAGTCACACAAGGAACAGGCATTCCTGTCAGCATTGGTTTTGCTTCTACTAAGGCTCTGGCTAAAATGGCGAATAAAATTGCTAGAAAATTTGCAGATCGCACACAAAATGTTCATTGTATTGATTCTGAAGAAAAAAGAGTTAAAGCCTTAAAATGGTCTAAAATTGAAGATGTCTGGGGAATTGGAAGAAAACACGCGAAACGTCTTAAAGCAAAAAAAATTAATACCGCTTATGAATTTACTCAGCTTCCAGATGCATGGGTGAGAAAAGAAATGTCAGTAGTCGGGCTTCGGTTAAAGCATGAATTAGAAGGCAAACCAACTTTAGACTTAGAAGAAGCTGCAGATCGTAAAATGATCGCTACAACAAGGTCTTTCGAAAAAAGATATACTTCTTATGAAGAAATATCAGAGCGAATCAGCACATTTACAGCCTCATGTGCTGAGAAATTAAGACGACAAAATTGTCATTGTAATATGGTCACTGTTTTTATCCAAACGAGTTTTATAAAAAACGAAGAATCACACTATTCGAGAAGCATTACGATTACAACAGATTTCCCAACTAATTCTACGATAGAACTTAATGCTGCAGCTCAAAAAGGATTTAAAGCTATTTTTAAAAAGGGTTATCGCTATAAAAAAGCAGGCGTAATTGTAATGGGCTTAACGCCAAACAGCGAAACACAGCTTAATTTATTTGAAACTTCAAATCCTAAACACCAGCCTTTAATGAGTGTTATCGACAAAATGAACCAAAATTATGGTAATAATAAAATTAAATTTGGTGTGCAGTCTCTTGGAAGACAATGGAAAATGAAACAAAACAGATTATCTCCTAAGTTTTCTACCTCACTTAAAGACGTTATTACTGTTAAAGCCTAAAAAGCAAATTATTACAGATTTAAAATTTTAATAAACAACAGAAAACCAATCGATTTTACGTTATATAGAAATGAAGAATCAGGAATATGCCATAGTCGATATTGAAACCACAGGAGGAAATGCCAGTGGAAGCCGTATAACAGAAATTGCCATTATTATTCATGATGGTAAAAATGTGCTGGATCGTTATGAAACACTGGTAAATCCTGAACAGGACATACCTCCTTCTATTTTTGGATTAACAGGTATAAATAACGAAATGGTGGCTAATGCACCAATCTTTGATGATATTTCTGAGAAAGTTCTCGAAATGCTTACAGACCGCATTTTTGTAGCGCATAATGTTAACTTCGATTATTCATTTGTTCATCATCAGCTGGAACAGGCAGGTTTCAAATGGTCGGCAAAAAAACTTTGTACAGTTCGCGCCGCCAGAAAAATCAAACCGGGTTTAGGTTCATACAGTTTAGGAAATCTTTGTAATTCTTTAAATATATCTTTAGAAAACAGACACCGTGCCGGAGGAGACGCAGATGCAACAGCCATATTATTTTCGCTTTTGTTAGAATGGGATGATGCTGGAGAAATCGAAAAAATGATCAAGAAAACGGCACAAGATCAGCGCTTACCTCCTAACCTTCCTCCTGATGATTTTAATAATTTACCTGAAAAACCGGGAATCTATTATTTTTATAATCAGGCAAAAAAAGTAATTTATGTTGGAAAAGCTGTTAATTTAAAAAAACGTGTTACATCGCATTTTACAGGCAATAATATCAACCCGCAAAGACAACATTTTTTAAGAGACATTTACGGAATTTCTTTTGAGATCTGCGCAACTGAATTAATGGCGCTTCTTTTAGAATGCACCGAAATCAAAAAACTCTGGCCTACTTACAACAGAGCTTTAAAACGTTTTGAGGCTAAATTTGGCATTTATCAATACGAAGCCAGAAATGGTTATAAATATCTCGCTATTGGAAAAGTGAGTAAATTTCAAATCTGCATTCATGAATTTAATACACAGTATGACGGTATCAATTTACTGCGCAGTCTGGCAGAACAGTTCGAAATTGATCATAGATTTTGTAAATATACAAGACCGGAAGAAGGAGAATTATTTCAAAATAATGATGTAAGAAGCCTGCCTGATGTTCTGCTTCATAACGAACAAGTAGATAATGCAATTGATTATTTACTGAACAACAGACCCAGTTTTGCGATTATCGATAAAGGAAGATCTGCTGACGAACGAAGCTGTGTCTGGGTTGAAAATGGGCATTTTCATGGAATGGGCTACATACCCAGAGATATCGCCATTAACGATTATGATGAAGTAAAAAGTTATGTAACACAATATAAAAGTAATCAGTATATAGAACATTTAATTTTTGCTTACGCAGAAAAACATCCTGGTAAAGTATTCTTTAACAAGCAGTTTATAAAATAAGAACATAAATAATCAGTAAATTTAATATAGATTTTAAAATTAAATGTACTATGAAAATAGCAACTTATAACGTAAACGGAATCAACGGAAGGTTAAATGTATTACTTCGATGGCTGGATGAAGCAGCTCCGGATATTGTGTGTTTACAGGAATTAAAAGCACCTCAGGATAACTTTCCTATTAAGGCTATTAATGATGCAGGTTACAATGCCGTCTGGCACGGACAAAAACAATGGAACGGTGTTGCTATTCTTGCCCGAAATATGAAAATAGAAGAAATAACCCGTACACTTCCGGGTGATGACGAAGATGTTCAAAGCCGTTATATTGAAGCTTTAATTGACGGAATTGTGATTGCGTGTCTTTATCTCCCAAACGGAAATCCAGTGCCGGGACCAAAATTTGAATATAAATTGAAATGGTTTGATCGCCTGGCTGAGCGTGCAGCAATATTATTATCCTTAAAAGTTCCTGTACTATTAGTAGGTGATTATAATGTGATGCCAACAGAACTGGATGTCTATAAACCTGAAAAATGGATAAATGATGCGCTTTTCAAACCAGAAATTAGAAAAGCATTTGCAGCTATAGTTTCACAAGGATGGACAGATGCGATTAGAACATTGTATCCTGATGAGAAAATTTACACCTTCTGGGATTATTTCAGAAATGCTTATCAGCGAAATGCAGGTCTTAGAATCGATCATTTTTTATTAAGCCCGCAAATAGCATCAGCATTGCATTCCGGCGGTGTTGATCGTCATGTGCGAGGCTGGGAAAAAACAAGCGATCATGCACCTGTATGGATTCAAATTGACAAAAAATAAATGGAATAATGACACTATTTAACGACACCGAATTATTTACCACAGGTTTGGCAGGAAAAAAAGTATTTGACATTCCTGATTCTGAATTGATTTTAATTGATAATTTCTTCACAAAAGAAGAATCTGATCGTTTTTATGAAAGGCTGCTTCGCAAAACGAAATGGAGAGAATACGAAATGGAAATTTATGATAAAACCTATACTGTTCCCAGAATGATTGCCTGGTATGAAGATAAAGATAATCCGGGAGCAGATCTAAAAGGTCCTGACTGGAATTATGAATTGCTGACTATTAGAGGACGTGTAGAAAAAGAAACACAGCAGGATTTTAATACTGTACTGCTTAATTTGTACAGAGATGGAAATGATGGCGTAGGTTGGCACAGCGATAAAGAACATAATACGGGACCAAACCCAATTATTGCTTCGGTGACTTTTGGAGAAACTAGAATGTTCAGGCTGCGCCATAAATACAGTAAAGAAATTCCGCAGGTCGAAATTCCGTTACATCATGGTTCTTTTTTACTGATGGCCGGAACTACGAACAGCTTTTGGCAGCATCAAGTTCCCAAAACAGCACGAAATGTTTTACCAAGAATAAATTTAACTTTTAGACAAACACACAGAAATGTGTAATTTATTAATAACGAAAAAAAACGCCGTTTTTTTAACGCTGCAACGATGAGGAAAATTCTGTCGAAAAAAGTTAAAATACTGATTGTATGAACGTTTTATTAGGCAGAGCCCTTCTTTTTTACTACTTTTGCAACCCTTTTTTAAAATATAATACCGTAATGGCTTATTCAAACAATGATTTAGCGCGCTTCTTAGATGCGCAGAACAAACTTTATCTTACTGCTCTTTCTGAAATCAGCAAAGGAAAAAAAGAAACGCACTGGATGTGGTTTATTTTTCCTCAAATAAAAGGTTTGGGAAAAAGCGATACTGCCAATCTATATGCCATTAATGACTTAAAAGAAGCTTTTGATTATTTAGAACATCCAATTTTAGGAAAACATTTAATCGAAATATCAGAGCTTTTATTAACCTTTAAAATGAAATCTGCTGACGGAATTTTTGGAGATTTAGATGCCCGTAAATTACGTTCATGTATGACTTTGTTTTCTTTAACAGAAAATGCAAATCCAATATTTCAGGAAGTTCTGGATGCTTTTTTCTCCGGAGAAATTGATCCGCTTACTATATCTATTATTAATTCATCTATAAAATCATCTGTTGAACCTGCTGTTGTATAACAAATTTCAATAGATTATTTAATATCAAAAGACACTGTGTTTTAGCAGTGTCTTTTTTTATTCTATTAAATTACAATTACTGCTTTTTAGACTACCCCAAAAAAACGCCGATTCTCGATTATAAATTTGTTTGTACTAAAAAAGCGCCTTTATATAAAGACGCTTTTTATAATTTAAATTAAAAATTTCAGATCAAATAAAAGTTTACTCTTTTGGTTTAGTAAAATAATAAACCGGAATTCCTGTCAGCATAATTAACACTCCCCATCCGCAGGTTGAGAATTTTGTAATAAGCAGTGAAACGCATATTGCTGCAGCTGTTATTATATAAAGCATTGGTAAAAATGGATATCCAAAAGCTTTATAAGGTCTTTCGGTATTTGGCATTTTTCTTCTCAAAATAAAGATTCCGTATATCGTTAAAATATAGAAAATCAAGACAATGATAATTACAAAGTCTAACAAATCACCATATTTTCCTGTAAGACATAAAGCCGAAGCCCAAAAACATTGTGCCCAAAGTGCCCATGCAGGAACACTTGATTCATTTAAAACAGCTGCCTTTTTAAAGAATAAACCATCCTTTGCCATTGTATAATATACTCTCGCTCCAGCCATAATTAATCCGTTGTTGCAGGCAAAAGTCGAAATCATAATCATAATTGCAATAATCAGCGTTCCTATATTTCCAAAAATATATTGTGATGCTACAACGGCAACACGATCTGATTTTGCTGTTGCAATTTCTTCTAACGGAATTACGGCTAAATACATAATATTCGTTAAAACATAAATAATGGTTACAATAAAAGTTCCCAGAAACAAACTTAAACCAACATTCCGCTGCGGATTTTTAATTTCTCCAGCAATAAAAGTAACACCATTCCAGGCATCACTCGAAAATAAAGATCCAACCATTGCAGCTGAAATTCCGGTTATTAATGCAGTTCCTCCTATTGGCATCCATGAGCCGCTTTCTTTATCAAATGCACGAGTATTCCATGCATCGGCCCAGTTCGCATCCCAAACAGAAGCTTTTGCTGCAAGCGTTAATCCGAAAACAATTAAGCCCAATAATGATAAAATTTTAATAATCGTAAGAACAGTTTGAAGAATTTTACCGTTTTTAACACCACGGCTATTAATATAAGTCAATAAAATAATAGTGAATATCGATACTAACTGCGCAGCATTTAGTTTAAATGAACCTATTTCATAAAGTATATTTTCATCACTCAATGGTTCGTATAAATAAGCAGCAAATTTTGAGAAAGCTACTCCCACTGCCGCAATAGTTCCGGTTTGAATTACTGCAAAAAAGCTCCAACCGTACAAAAAAGCTATTAACTTGTTATACGCTTCTTTTAAGTAAACATATTGCCCACCGGCTTTTGGAAACATGGCGCTCAACTCTCCATAGCTGACAGCTGCTATAATGGTAATCAATCCTGATATCAGCCAAATTAAAGTAAGCCATCCTGCAGATCCTACCTGTCTGGCTATATCGGCGCTTACAATAAATATTCCAGATCCAATCATTGAACCAACCACAAGCATGGTTCCGTCTAATAATCCGAGTTCTCTTTTAAAATGTTCTTGGTTCTCTTCTTGCATTGTTTTTGGTTTTAGGTTGGTTAAAGATATACTTTTTTCTCAAAATTTGAATTTTCTGTTATAAATTTTGAAATTCTCAAATTAAAAATCATAAATAGAAAATTATCCCATATTAATAGAGATATTAATATTCAAAGTATTAAACAAATCTTCCATTTAACTTTTTTATTGTTAAACAAAAAATCAATAGTAATTTCATATTTCATTTTAAAAAACCTAAGTAAAATTGCAATATTTTTATTCCAAAAAAAACAAAAAAAAATATAAGATATTAAAAATCAAATAATTAAATTAAAAAATAAGAATAAGAAACAAAAATAACAAGTCTTGTAAAAAGATTCGTATTTTTTACTAAATTTGGTAAAAGACTTCATTAGTCTTAAAATTTACATTTTTTTATTAACAATTGTTTATTTTAATTTCTTCTGAATAATCAGCCTCAAGATTATTTTAAGAATAAACTAAACAATCAAAACATAAGGCAGAACATTAATATTAAACCTACTAATATGAAAATCATGCATAAGGTTCGTTCTTTACGAAGCCTCCGTTTGCCGAATGTGTTTATTTTAATATTAATCGTATTCATTTCTTGTGCATTATTGATCTGCATTAATTTTTTTACCATTAAAATTTTATCTGCCAACAGGGCTTATGTTAATGGAGAATCACATTATTCTAAGGGACAAAAAGATGCTTCACGTCATCTTATCACTTATCTCTACAACAAAGACCCAAATCAATGGAAACTATACAAAGAAGAATTAAAAGTTCCTCAAGGCGATGGAATTGCCCGAAAAACTCTTTTAAAGGCAGGCGATAATGAGGTAGCAAGAAAAGGTTTTTTAGCCGGCCGTAATCATAAAGATGATTTAGATGATATTGTCTGGCTGTTTGTAAACTTTAAAAAAGTTTCATTTCTGGCAAAAGCAATTCACGAATGGGAACAAGGAGATAATTTAATTGATGAACTTTTTATAATTGGAACTCAAATTAATGCAAAAATCGAACACAATTCATTGACTGAAGCTGATCAAAAGAAATTCATTCTTCAAATCAGCCGTATTAGTGATAAGCTTACTATTAATCAGCGTAATTTCTCGAATACTCTGGGAGAAGGAACCCGAAAAATAAAAACACTTTTAACAATCACCAACATCGTTTTTATTTTAATAATCGTTTTAAGTGTTTGTTCCTATTATTCAATAATGGTAAAACGTCTGACTATTTCTAAAAAGGAAATTGAAGTTAAAAATGAGGATCTAACTTTAGTTAATCATGAATTAGACCGCTTTGTTTACAGCGCCTCTCACGACTTAAGATCTCCTATTACATCTTTAAAAGGCCTGATTGAGATTACACAATTGGAAGATGACATCGACCAAATAAAAGACTATTTAAAATTAATGCATCAAAGTTTAACGAAGCAGGATCAATTTATAAGTGATATTATTGATTATTCTAAAAACAAAAGAAAACAAATTGTTATTGAACCTGTAAGCCTTAAGGAGATTTTCAACGAAGCTATTTCGCAATTAATGCACATTGAAAATGCAAGCAAAATTACTTTTAAACAAGAATTAGAGATAGATCAAATTCAGAGCGATGGTCTGCGTTTAAAAATCATTATCAGCAACTTACTTTCTAATGCAATTAAATATGCCGACAACAGTAAACAAGAAATGTTTATTTCAATTAAGACTTATCTTTCTGACGGCTTTAACAGAATTGAGGTTTCTGACAACGGAATAGGTATCAAAGAAGATTGTAAAGATTATATTTTTGAAATGTACTTTGGAACAAACAAAAATAAAGGATCCGGATTAGGTCTTTATATTGTAAAAGAAGCTGTCGAAAATATTAAAGGAAATATTTCTGTTGTTTCTGAAAACAATATTGGAAGTAAATTTATTGTAGCTATCCCAACTTCTTATGGAATTTAACTCAACTATATTATTAATTGAAGACAATTTAATTGATCAGCTTGTTACAAAACAATTACTGAAAAAAGTTCTTGATATAAACCAAGTTGCTATTGCCAATAATGGATTAGAAGGTCTACAATGGATTATAAAGAATAAAAAGGCAAAGCAGAAATTAGTCATTTTATTAGACATACAAATGCCTATAATGAATGGTTTTGAATTTTTAGATATATTTCAAACGCTTAATATGGAAATTCAAAAGGAAACTCAGATTTATGTAGTCTCTTCAACTTTAGATTCTGATGAAATAGAACAAATTAGAAAAAATGAATTTGTTTGTGATTTTTTAAACAAACCTATTCCGGTTGAAGAATTAAAAAAGCAATTTTTAAATAGTTTCTTATTCTAAAATACGGTTTACCTGAGAAAAAGTTCTTTGATAATAAGGTTCTTTTGTAGAAGAAATCATAACTCCGCCATGTGTTGATGAGTGCACAAACTTAATTTCTCCGTCGGCTGCTTCAACTACCATTCCCACATGGTTAATATGACGTCTGCCGTTAGTTTTAAAGAAAATCAAATCTCCTTTTTGCGCTTCTGCAGAAGCTACTTTAGTTCCTATACGAGATTGTTCGATCGAACTTCTTGGCAGTTTTATATCAAAATTTCCAAAAGTGCAGAACATTAAACCTGAACAGTCAAAACCTGATTTTGTAGTACCGCCTGAACGATAACGGGTTCCAATATTTTCAGTCGCACTTACAATAATCTGGTCGATTAAATCAGAATGATTTCCATTATAAACAAATGTAGAATCTTTTTTAACTGCTGTATTATTATCTGCAATTTGAGGCTCAGAACCAAAACTTTCGTCTAATAATGTCTTAGGTTCATTTAAAACATTTACAGCATCTGCTTTCTCTTTTGTTGTTTTGATTTTCAAAACATATCCAACCGGAAGTTTAGCTTTTATAGAAGGGTTTTGACGTTCCAGTTCTTTTACCGTTATTCCGTATTTTTTTGCGATTGCGTATTTTGTTTCTTTTGGCTGTACTTTAACCTCAAGGTCAACATCTGCAGAAGAAATGATTTCTGGTTTTTCTGTTTCCGGAGCTGTATTTTCAGCAATTACTGCTGTATTTACCGGAATAACGATTTGTTGTCCAATTTTCAGTCCCTCCGTTTCCAGCGCAGGATTTGCTTTTTTTAAATCATCAACACTAACATTGTATTTTTTAGAGATTCCCCAAAGTGTTTCTTTTTGTAAAACTTCGTGCGAACCAGGAGTAGTATTTACAGAAGTATTGTTCGCTATTGATGGTGTAGAATTTTGAGCTGACTTTACATTTTTATTCGGGATCAACAAAACCGAATTTAGTTTTAAAATTTTGGGAGCATTTGGATTCGCTTCTTGAATGTCTTTTGCTTTTACTCCATATTTTTTAGCAATTACAGTAAGGTTTTCTCCTTTTGAAATTTTATGTTTGATAAATTTTTCCTGAGAAAAAACACCAACACTAAAAAAAAACAATACTATAATTAATCTAAAAACCATACTCACCTATTAAAGTTATTACTCCTTTTAAGTTTAGACACTATTTTGAAACTCAAAAAGCACAAATATATTGCCTAAAAGGCGAATTTAACTTTTTAAAGTAAAATTTCCACGTTTTTTAACAACTAATTTACTTCAAATTAACAACCTCGGCATAAAAATTGAGCCAACTTTTTGAAATGCAGTTTTTTACATTTAGCATTCTTTTTTTCCAAAAAATCCAAAATTTGAAACCTAAAAAATGGTGAAAAAATTACTCTTGATTTTTATTTTAATTCCTTTTTTTTCTATTTCGCAAAACATAAATGGCGAAGTGTTTTCTCAAAAAGAGAATTTTCCTATTGAAAACACCAATGTATTTGCCTTGTCAAGCAAAGTAGGAACAATAACTGATCAGAATGGGAAATTCTCTTTAAAGCTGCTTCCACAATTTAAAAATGATGAAATTTTAGAATTCTCTCATATTGGATTTACCAGTCTAAAAGTACGTCTAGAAGACCTTAAGAAAGCAAATTTCACTATCTTTCTGGTTAATGAAGTCGAGAATTTATCTGAATTGACAATTACAGCCAATCATCAGTTAAAATTAAAATCAAAGCTGAGCTTTAATAAACTGGCTCCTTTAAAATTTCCTATCTTCTCTTTTGGATCGTTTTTAAAGGACGATAAAATTTATGTTATAGGCGGGAATGGATCTCGTGAAGCTGATTCATGGAAGAAAGTTACTGCAGAAAAAGCCGCGCCTACTTTAAAAGATCTTCAAGACGAATTAAGTCGAAATTCAACTTTTTTGTTTTACGAAGGAGATTTTTCTACATACAATATTAAAACTGATACTTGGGAAGATTCTCCCATAAAATTCATAAAAAGAGCATATCACAATACACATTTATATGATAACTCAGTGTATGTTTTAGGAGGAAAAAGGATTTCTGTAAATGGAAAATTTGAATATTTACAAGATCAGATTGAAGTTTTAAACCTTAGTAATCAAACTACAAAAGTCGACAATACAAATCCGCATCAAGCTGCAGATTTTGCTTCGTTTACTTATAAAGACAATATTATTATAATGGGCGGTTCTATAAAAATGACCGAAAGCGGTAAAAAAACTTTCACCAACAAAGTACATATGTACAACATTACTTCCGGTTATTGGTATGAACTAGACAACATGCCAACTGCAAAAGAAACTACAGGAATCCTGCTTAATGATAAAATATATCTTATTGGAGGAAATAACAGCCAGCCTCTGCCTGAAATTGAAACTTTTGATTTGATTACACAAAAATGGCTGATTGAAGGTGAATTATTTTCAGGATTAGGAAGACCAGCAATAACTTATCATGACAATATCATTTATTTTTTTGAAGATGCAATATTTTACACCTATCACTTAAAAACAAAACAGCTGAAAGAATATAAAATTGATCTGGGTTTAAAATCTTGTTCTATGCATTTTTACAATGACAAACTTTATATAATTGGCGGCTATACACACAATGATTATTCTAAAACTCCTTCTTCAAACACATACAGTGTCTCAATTGATGAATTTCAAACAACAAAACCAAATAGAATTAAAACATTAGAAATCAAATCAGACAAAATTAATTAATCAAATAAAAAAGCGCTCTGTAAAAACACAGAGCGCTTTTTAAGTATAATCGAATCTTAAAAAATTAAGCTTTTCCTGCTGCAATTAAATTTAATGCAGAACCTGCAACAAACCATCCAATTTGTCCGGCGTTATAAGTATGGTTCGCCAAAATGATATCCTTAGTGCCATTTGCATGAACAAACTCTAATGTTAATGGTTTACCAGGAGCAAATTCAGTTAAATCTAAGAAGTTAATTGTATCATCTTCCTGAATTTTATCATAATCTGCTTCGTTTGCAAAAGTCAATCCTAAAAGACCTTGTTTTTTAAGGTTAGTTTCATGGATACGAGCGAAAGATTTCACTAATACCGCTTTAACACCTAAGAAACGAGGCTCCATAGCCGCATGCTCACGAGAAGAACCTTCTCCGTAGTTATGATCTCCCACTACAATAGAAGGAACTCCAGCTGCTTTGTATGCACGAGCAACCGCAGGAACAGCATCGTATTGACCTGTTAATTGATTTTTAACAGAGTTTGTTTTTTGGTTATAAGCATTTACAGCTCCAATAAGCATATTATTAGAAATATTATCTAAATGCCCGCGGAAACGTAACCAAGGTCCAGCCATAGAAATATGGTCTGTAGTACATTTTCCGAATGCTTTGATTAACAATTTAGCACCAGTAATATTTTTTCCGTCCCAAGCGTCAAAAGGAGCTAGTAATTGTAAACGCTCTGACGTTGGATTTACCACAACCTGAACACCTGAACCATCCGCAGCCGGAGCTTGAAATCCTGGATCTTCGGCATAGAAACCTTTAGCAGGAAGTTCGTCTCCAGTTGGAGCATCCAGCATTACTTCTTCTCCATCTTCATTAATCAATTTATCTGTTAATGGATTAAAACCTAAATCACCCGCAATTGCCATTGCAGTTACCAATTCTGGAGAACCAACAAAAGCAAGTGTATTAGGGTTACCATCTGCACGTTTTGAGAAATTACGGTTGAAAGAGTGAACAATTGTATTTCTTTCTTCTTTCTCTGCTCCATCTCTATCCCACATACCAATACATGGTCCGCAGGCGTTAGCAAAAACAGTTGCTCCAATTTTATGGAACGTATCAATAAAACCGTCTCTTTCTATAGTAGAACGAACTACTTCAGAACCCGGAGTAATGGTAAACTCGGCTTTTGTTTTTAAGTTTTTCGCAGCAACTTGTCTTGCTAAAGAAGCTGCACGAGAAATATCTTCGTAAGAAGAGTTTGTACAAGAACCAATTAATCCTACCTGAATTTGCAGCGGCCAGTTATTTTTGATTGCTTCTTCTTTCATTTTAGAAATCGGAGTAGCTAAATCTGGAGTAAATGGTCCGTTTAAGTGCGGCTCTAATTGAGATAAATTAATTTCGATAACCTGATCAAAATATTCTTCAGGGTTAGCATAGACTTCAGGATCTCCAGTTAGGTATGGAGCAATTTTATCTGCAGCATCGGCAACATCGGCACGATTTGTAGAACGAAGATAACGTCCCATTGAAGCATCATAACCAAAAGTAGAAGTTGTAGCGCCAATCTCAGCACCCATATTACAAATAGTCCCTTTACCAGTACAAGACATAGAAGTTGCTCCTTCACCAAAATATTCAACAATAGCGCCTGTTCCTCCTTTTACAGTCAAAATACCTGCTACTTTCAAAATTACATCTTTTGGAGCTGTCCAGCCTGATAATTTACCAGTTAATTTCACTCCAATAAGTTTAGGAAATTTAAGTTCCCAAGCCATACCAGACATAACATCAACAGCATCTGCTCCACCAACTCCAATTGCTACCATTCCTAAACCTCCGGCATTTACTGTGTGAGAATCGGTACCAATCATCATCCCGCCAGGGAAAGCATAGTTTTCAAGTACTACTTGGTGAATAATTCCGGCTCCTGGTTTCCAGAAACCAATTCCATATTTATTAGAAACAGATGATAGAAAGTCAAAAACCTCATTACTCTGCGTTTTCGCTCTTGCCAAATCAGTTGCTGCATCTACTTTTGCCTGAATCAGGTGATCGCAATGTACCGTTGTTGGAACTGCTACTTTAGATTTACCGGCATGCATAAACTGCAATAATGCCATTTGTGCTGTAGCATCCTGACACGCTACACGGTCTGGTGCAAAATCAACATAATCTACACCTCTTTTAAAAACTTGAGATGGAGCTCCATCCCAAAGGTGATTATATAAAATTTTCTCTGTCAAAGTAAGTGGACGACCAACTAGCTCGCGTGCCTTATCAACACGTTCCGGCATGTTCTCATACACTTTTTTTATCATTTCAATATCAAAAGCCATAAGTTTATTGTTTTGTTTTTTTTATTTTGAACATGACAAGTTACAAAAAATAGAAGAGCTATAAAAGAAAAAGCCCGAGTTTATCACTCGGGCTTTATAATATTAATAATCGTAAGATTACATTACTAACGATTTGTTTGAAGGAGCAAACTTAGTTAAGTTGATACCGTCTACAGCTGCTGTATATTCTTCAATAGTAGGAGTTCTTCCTAAAATTGTAGACAATACTACAACTGGAGTAGAAGAAAGTAATGATTCTCCTTTTTTACCCTCTTTATCTTCTACAACTCTTCCTTGGAAAAGACGCGTAGAAGTTGCCATTACTGTATCTCCTTTTGCAGCTTTTTCCTGGTTACCCATACAAAGGTTACAACCTGGACGCTCTAAATACAACATGTTTTCATATTCTGTACGCGCAGCACCTTTTGGAGCATTATCGTCGAATTCAAAACCAGAATATTTCTGTAAAACTTCCCAGTCACCTTCAGCTTTCAATTCATCTACAATGTTATATGTTGGAGGAGCAACAACAAGAGGAGCGTTAAATTCCACTTTTCCTGTTTGCGCTTCAACATTTTTCAACATTTGAGCAAGGATTTTCATATCTCCTTTATGAACCATACAAGATCCAATAAATCCAAGATCTACTTTTTTCACTCCACCGTAGAAAGATAAAGGTCTAATAGTATCGTGCGTATATCTTTTTGAAACATCAGCATTATTTACGTCTGGATCAGCAATCATAGGCTCTGCAATCAAATCAAGATCAACTACAACTTCAGCATAATATTTAGCATTTGCATCTGGAGTTAAAGCTGGTTTCTCTGCCGATTTAATTTCAGCAATTCTCTTATCAGCTTTGTTGATCAATCCTTGAAGAACGTGTTTATCGTTATCCATTCCTTTGTCGATCATGATTTGGATTCTGCCTTTAGCAATTTCCAATGATTCGATCAAAGTATCATCTTCAGAAATACAAATAGAAGCTTTTGCTTTCATCTCTGCAGTCCAGTCTGTAAATGTAAATGCTTGGTCAGCAGTTAATGTTCCAATGTGAACCTCAATAATTCTTCCTTGGAATACATTTTCTCCTCCAAATTGGTGAAGCATTTGCGCCTGAGTAGCATGAACCACATCACGGAAATCCATATACCCTTTCATATCTCCTTTAAAAGTAACTTTTACTGATTCTGGAATTGGCATTGAAGCTTCTCCAGTAGCCAATGCAAGAGCAACAGTTCCTGAGTCAGCACCAAAAGCAACACCTTTTGACATTCTTGTATGAGAGTCACCACCAATAATGATAGCCCACTCGTCGATAGTAATATCGTTAAGTACTTTATGGATTACGTCAGTCATTGCATGATAAACACCTTTTGGGTCACGAGCCGTGATTAAACCAAAATCGTTCATGAATTTCATCAATTTAGGAATATTGGCCTGCGCTTTTTTATCCCAAACCGAAGCAGTATGACATCCTGACTGGTAAGCACCATCAACGATTGGTGAAATTACTGTAGCAGCCATAGATTCTAATTCCTGAGCAGTCATAAGACCTGTAGTATCTTGAGAACCTACAATGTTTACTTCTACACGAACATCAGAACCTGCGTGTAATACTTTACCTGGAGCGATTCCAACAGCATTTTTGTTGAAGATTTTTTCAACCGCAGTAAGACCTTGTCCTTCATGAGAAACTTCTTTTGATGGAGCATATACTAACGGAGCTTCAACGTCTAAAACTTTAGCTGCTAATGTTTGAAGTTTTTTACCAAATACGATAGCGTAAGAACCACCTGCTTTGATAAATTCCATTTTTTGAGGAGTAAATGCTTTAGAAATGTCGATCAATTCCTGATCTCCGTTATAAAGTTTTTTCTCTTTAATATTGATTGTAAGAACCGTTCCTGTAGCAACAGAATAAGTTTGCTCTAAAATTGGTTCATCATTTTCGTTACGAATAACGTTTCCGTCAGCATCAACTTTTTTAACCCAGTTTTTAAGGTCTAAACCAATACCACCAGTAACATCAACAGTTGTTAGGAAAATTGGAGAAATTCCGTTTGTTCCTCCAACAATTGGAGCAATATTAACAAATGGAATATAAGGACTTGCTTGTTTTCCTGTCCAAAGCGCCACGTTGTTTACACCTGACATTCTAGAAGAACCAACTCCCATTGTTCCTTTTTCAGCGATTAACATTACGCTTTTATCTGGATGCTGTGCTTGTAACGCTTTAATTTCCTGCTGTGCCTGAGGTGTAATCATACATTGTCCGTGAAGCTCACGATCTGAACGAGAGTGCGCTTGGTTACCCGGAGAAAGTAAATCTGTTGAAATATCACCTTCACCAGCAATAAATGTAACTACCTTAATTTCGTCAGCTACTTCTGGAAGTTTTGTAAAGAACTCAGCTTGAGCATAACTCTCAAGGATTTCTTTAGCAATTGTATTATTATTTTTGAATGCCTCTACTAAACGATCTGTATCTGCTTCGTAAAGGAAAACTTGTGTTTTAAGAACTTTTGCTGCTTCTTTTGCTATAGCGGCATCATTACCTAAAGCTAAATCAAGTAACACTTCGATAGAAGGCCCGCCTTTCATGTGAGATAATAATTCAAAAGCAAATGCTGGTGTAATTTCTGCCACAACAGACTGACCCAGAATAATCTCTTTTAAAAACTTAGCTTTTTCACCAGCAGCACTTGTAGTTCCTGGTAAAGTATTGTAAATAAAAAACTTAAGAGAATCTTCTCTGTATTCGTTATTTGTATCTTTAATTTGTGCAATAATTTCGCTTAATAATTCAGCACTATCAATTGGTTTTGGGTGAAGTCCCTGATTTTTACGTTCTTCAATTTCTTGGATATAATCCTTATAAATGTTCATAATTAAGGCAGATTTATTTTTTTTATGCAAATTTAAGCATTAAAGCCGATAATTAAAAAAAATATAATAGAAGTCGCCTTTTCAAAAATTATTATTGTTAAAAAACGATTTTCACTGCTTGTTTTTGCTAAAATATCAATTTTGCATTAAAAAAATGAATTATTGATATTTTAAAATCTTTTCATTAACAAAGTCGGAATTTAATGTTAGGAAGCAAGTAAGATTTTACACCTATTTTGATAAAGAATCTTTCTAAATAAATAATTATAACGTTATAGTTGCAATTTTTAACGTCATTTCGTCCTTCATCTGTCTATGTTAAAATTGACAAATTCCTAATATTGATTTCAATAAAAATAAAAAAGCCCGATAAGATTATCAGGCTTTTTACAATTTATTGTTTTATAATTTACATCAGCTTTTTAATAATAACTTCTTCAGTTATTCCTTCAGCATCGGCCTTGTAGTTTTTAATAATTCTGTGACGTAAAATTCCGGTTGCTACTGCTTTTACATCTTCAATATCCGGTGAAAATTTACCATTAAAAGCAGCGTGGGCTTTTGCAGCTAAAATTAAATTTTGCGAAGCTCTCGGCCCTGCTCCCCAATCCAGATAGTTTTTTACAAAATCATTCGTTAACGCATTATCGGGACGAGTTTTACTCACTAATGTTACAGCATATTCTATAACATTATCTGCTACTGGAATTCTACGAATTAAATGCTGGAAATCAATAATTTCCTGAGCAGTAAACAATGGTCTAATTTCTACTTTATTATCTGATGTGGTTTGTTTAACCACTTTTACCTCTTCTTCAAAAGTTGGATATTCTAGTTTAATAGCAAACATAAAACGGTCTAGCTGGGCTTCCGGCAAAGGATACGTTCCTTCCTGCTCAATTGGGTTTTGTGTTGCCAGAACGAAATAAGGCAGATCTAATTTGTAATTTTGTCCTGCAATTGTTACTGAACGTTCCTGCATTGCTTCTAATAAAGCTGCCTGAGTTTTTGGAGGAGTTCTATTAATCTCGTCAGCCAGAATAATATTAGAAAATATTGGTCCTTTTATGAATTTAAAATGTCTGTTTTCGTCTAGAATTTCACTTCCTAAAATATCCGAAGGCATCAAGTCTGGTGTAAACTGAATTCTTTTAAAATCTAAACCTAAAGCCTGCGATAAAGTATTTATCATTAACGTTTTTGCCAATCCCGGAACACCAATTAAAAGAGCGTGTCCTCCAGAAAATATACAAAGTAAAATTTCATCAATTACGGCATCCTGCCCTACAATTATTTTTGCTATTTCGTTTTTTAATTCGTTGCGTTTCTGAACTAAATTATGAATTGCTGTTACGTCAGACATTTATGAATATATTTAAAATTAAAAAGAGTTAGTTTAATGAATTCATAAAACTAACTCTTTTTCTTTATTTAATAAAAATTATTTTTTCAACCAATTGTTAGCAAACGTACAATCTTTGTATTCTCCAATAATTTTGATATAAGTATCTTTAATCTTAGTATCAAACCATTTTGCTATCGCATTGATTTGCTTTTCTTTTAATGCTAACTCTTTAATTTTAGTATAATCTTTAGCATAATCAGCTGTGTGTTCGTCGATTCTGTTTGTTACAGTTATCAACTTATATGTTTTCTTTCCTTTATCGTCTGTATTTAAAAGTGGCTGAGAAACTTCATCATCTTTTAAATTTGAAACCTGACCATATAAGGTTGGATCCATTTTAGTCAATTCAAAACGAGTATCCTGAGTATTAGGATTTATTAATGTTCCCCCATTTGCTCTGGTTTCTTTTTCATCAGATTCTGTTCTTGCAGCGTCTGCAAAAGTCAATTCTTTGCTTACAATTTTAGCTCTAATGTTTGCAATTCTTTCTTTTGCTTCTTTTAAAGCGCTTTCAGAAACGGTTGGAGCAATTAATATATGACGTAATTCTACTTCCTGTCCTTTTATTTTATCTACCATTATAATATGATATCCAAAAGTAGTTTCAAATGGTGCAGAAATTTCGCCTTCCTGTAAACTAAATGCAACATCTTTAAACTCTTTTACAAAAGGTGTTTTACGTGTCATTTTGTAGTAACCGCCATTTGGTGCAGATCCAGGATCCTGAGAATATAAAACAGCTTTTGTTGCAAAGCTTGACCCTTCTAAAACATCTTTTCTAATAGCATTTAATCTATCTATTACTTTTTGCTTGTCTTCCTTAGAAACTTTTGGCTCTACCACAATTTGCGCTACTTCCATTTCAGCTCCAAAAGTCGGCAATTCGTCTTTAGGAATTTTTCTAAAGAAATTACGAACTTCTTCAGGAGTTATTTCTACATCTTTAACAATTTTATCTCTCATTTCAGAAGCTAACTTCTGCTCTTTTAAGATGTCAGCAAAATACGTTTTAAATTCCTCTACAGAACTTTTCTTGTAGTATTCTACTACTTTATTGATGTCTCCAACTTGTTGAATCATATAGTTCAAACGTTCATCCATCATACCTCTAACTTCGGCATCGCTCACAATAATACTATCCTGAATAGCCTGATGCGCATATAATTTATCTTCAAGAAGCTTACCAAGCATCTGGCATCTTGTAATATCTTTAATATTACCTCCCTGACTTGAAATCTCTAAATAACCTTTATCAATATCAGAATCTAAAACAATATAATCTCCAACTGTAGCGATAATACCGTCTATTTTTTGTTTACCATGCACTGGTTCTGCAGGCTTTTCAGCTACAACATCCTTAATAATTTCCTGAGCTGAAACTATTGAAGTGAAAAAAAGTAAAAAACACATTGTTAAGACTAACTTGTAATCAATTGTTTTTAGCTGTAATTTTTTTAATAACATTATTTTAAATTTAATTGGATGTTAAAGATCAGTGCTTTAAAATTTAATGAGACCTTATTTGTTCTTTCAAAAGTTATTCAGAAAAACCAAATAGTCAATTTCTTTATCTTATATAAAACGAACAAAAATAACAATTCAATTACATAATACAACTATCAGCCATAGTATTAACAAAAAATTATGTGGATGATAATTAAATCCAATATATAATGTTATTCTTTTTCTTCTGCAGGCAAATTACTATGCACTTAATTTAAATTCAAATCTCAAATTTAAATATTCTAAAAAAGTTTTAAACACTACAACGTTTTCGTTGTAAAACTATTTTCCTACAAAACTAAACCGAATCAAAAAACTCCTACTTTAGATGCGTAATTGATAATTTAAACGTGTAAAAATTAAGAATATCTTATTTTAAAAACTAAAAATTAAACAATTACAAACTTTATAATTTAACCTTAACCACATCTATTATGAAAAAACCTATTGCAAGATTGTGTTTTGTTATGGCTATTACAGGATTCTTGTACTCTTGTTCACAAAACGAAACAAACGATGTTGACTCAAAAGCAGAAAGTCAGGAGTTTAAAATCATTAATGTTACACATCACGACGGAAAGCCTTTCAGTACAGGAAAATCTTCTTCTCTAACTGGAAAATATGTTGATAATCCAGGAGGAGGGGTTATGATGCAGGCCTTTTATTGGGATGTGCCTGCTGGAGGAACTTGGTGGGATACTGTAAAAGGAAAAGTAACTGCTTGGGGAAATGCCGGAATTGGTTCTATTTGGCTCCCACCTGCTTCAAAAGCTCAAAATGGAGCATTCTCTATGGGATATGATCCTACTGATTATTTTGATTTTGGAGATTATAATCAAAACGGAAGCACTGAAACACGATTTGGCTCAAAAGCTGAATTAGTAAGTTTAATTACAGCTGCCCATAATGAGAATATCAAAGTTTATGCAGATATCGTAATCAATCATAACAGCGGCGGACAATCTGAAGCAAATCCATTTACAGGAACAAATACCTGGACTAATTTTACAGGAGTTGCTTCGGGTAAATTTCCTCGTAACTATAATGATTTTTATAAAAACAGTTACGGAAATAATGACGAAGGCTCTTTTGGAGGGTTTCCTGATTTATGCCATGCTGCACCAAACGTTCAGAACTGGCTGTGGCTGCGTGCTGACGGAGTTGGTAAATATTATAAAAACACAATGAAATTTGACGGCTGGAGATTCGACTATGTAAAAGGGTTTGGTGCATGGGTTGTAAATGCCTGGAACTCTAATGTTGGAGGGTTTTCTGTTGGAGAATTATGGGATTCGAATGTAAATGTATTAAATGACTGGGCAAACAATGCGAATAGTTCTGTGTTTGATTTTGCATGTTATTATAAAATGAACGATGCCTTTGACGGAAATAATCTCGCATTATTAAATGATGATATGATGTGGAAACGCAATCCGTACAAAGCAGTAACTTTTGTAACCAATCATGATACTGACGAAATCTGGAGCAAAATGTTAGCTTACTCCTATATATTAACTCACGAAGGTTATCCAACAATTTTTTACAGAGATTATGAAGAATGGCTGGATAAAAACAAACTGAATAATCTAATCTGGATTCACAACAATAAAGCAACTGGAACAACTTCTATTTTATATTCTGATAATGATGAATATGTTGCCAGAAGAAATGGTTATAACGGAAATCCCGGATTGGTTGTTTACATAAACAATTCTGACTCATGGCAGGAAAGATGGATTCAAACCAATTGGGCAAATACTCAAATTAAAGATTTTACAGGAAACTCATCTTGGTATCCAACTACTCAGGCTGACAAATGGGTAAAAATACAATGTCCTCCAAGAGGATATTCAATTTGGTCAATTAATCAGTAATTTTAAAAATGACTATCTAAGGCTGTTGCAAAACAGCCTTATTTTTTTCTAAAAATCTCTCAATAGAAAAGACTTCCTAAATTTAAGAAGTGAATATTTTTATAAAGTCGTATTTAATAGTACTTTTGCAACCTATTTATACAAAATATGAGCTTTTTAAAAGAAATACAACGCAGAAGAACATTTGGAATTATCTCGCATCCTGATGCCGGTAAAACTACATTAACGGAAAAATTACTGTTATTTGGAGGTGCTATTCAGGAAGCTGGAGCGGTAAAAAATAACAAAATTAAAAAAGGAGCAACGAGTGACTTTATGGAAATCGAACGCCAAAGAGGTATCTCGGTTTCAACTTCTGTACTTGCTTTTAATTATAAAGATAAAAAAATCAATATCCTTGATACACCGGGACACAAGGATTTTGCCGAAGATACTTTTAGAACCTTAACTGCTGTTGACAGTGTAATTGTTGTAATTGACGTTGCAAAAGGGGTTGAGGAACAAACAGAAAAACTGGTTGCTGTTTGTAGAATGCGTAATATTCCTATGATTGTTTTCATCAACAAATTAGATCGTGAAGGTAAAGATGCTTTCGATCTAATGGATGAAGTAGAACAAAAATTAGGATTGAAAGTTACTCCTTTAAGTTTCCCTATTGGAATGGGTTATGACTTTCAGGGAATTTATAATCTTTGGGAAGAGAACATTAACCTTTTTAGTGGAGACAGCCGTAAAAATATTGAAGAAACTATTGCTTTTTCTGATGTACAGAACAATCCTGAATTGGATAAAATTGTGGGAGAAAAAGCAGCTAACAAACTTCGTGAAGAGTTAGAATTAATTGATGAAGTTTATCCAAAATTTGAACGTCAGGATTATCTGGATGGAAAAATCCAGCCTGTATTCTTTGGTTCAGCTTTGAACAACTTTGGAGTTCGTGAATTGTTAGATTGTTTCATTACAATCGCTCCGTCTCCAAGAGCAAAAGATTCTGAGACGCGTACAGTCGAACCTACAGAAGAAAAAATGTCTGGATTTGTTTTCAAAATCCACGCAAATATGGATCCTAAACACCGTGATCGTCTGGCTTTTATCAAAATTGTTTCCGGTACTTTTGAAAGAAACAAACCTTACTATCATGTACGCCAAAAAAAGAATTTAAAATTCTCAAGTCCAAATGCATTCTTTGCTGAGAAAAAAGAAATCGTAGACATCTCATATCCAGGTGATATTGTTGGTTTACATGATACAGGAAACTTTAAAATTGGAGATACTTTAACTGAAGGCGAAATCATGAGTTTTAAAGGAATTCCAAGTTTCTCTCCAGAACACTTTAGATACATCAACAACGCCGATCCAATGAAAGCTAAACAATTAGAAAAAGGGGTCGACCAGCTAATGGATGAAGGTGTAGCGCAGTTGTTTACATTAGAAATGAACAATCGTAAAATTATTGGAACTGTTGGAGCACTTCAATATGAGGTTATTCAATATCGTTTAGAGCATGAATATGGTGCAAAATGTACTTATGAAAACTTCCCTGTACATAAGGCATGCTGGGTAAAACCTGATGATTCTAAAAATGAGGAATTCAAAGAATTTAAGCGTATTAAACAAAAATTCCTGGCTCATGACAAATATGGCCAATTAGTTTTCTTAGCCGATTCTGATTTTACAATACAAATGACACAAAGTAAATATCCTACTGTGAAATTATACTTTACATCTGAATTTGATTAATATCCTTTAGATAAAAAATACCAAAAGGCTGTCTATTTGATTTAGACAGCCTTTTTAATTTACATTCCCCAAAATGTAAATTTAATTATTACTTTGTGTAATTAATTCCTAATCCGCCAGCAATATAGATTTTAGTAAGTTCTTCTGCTCCAATAATTATATTTTGTCTCAAAACATTATTTTTAACTGACTTTAAATCGAAATCTATTTCTTTTGACAGATAATAATCATTTCCGGTAATTGTAACCATTAGTGATTTACTGTTTTTTAAAATTTTAGTTTCTATCGAAAATTCTCCCGTTTTAGGATTAACTTTTACAGGATTTTGTGAACCATCAACAGCAAGCATTAAATTCGGGTATGTTTCTCTATTAAAAGGTTTATTTGTATTTGCTTCCAGCAATCTTCCTTTTATAATTATAGAAATTTCTTGATTTGAAGTATGGTTATAAGCCACTTTCCCTACTTTATAAGTATTAGGTTTCGTACAACTTACTTCTGTTTTAACAGGTTCTTTTTCTTGCGCTGAAAGATTTGAAGCCAATAAAACGGATGCTGCAACTGCTGCATATTTTAAAGTATTGATTTTAGAAGTTTCATTGTATTCGAACTGTTCTTCTAACTGTGTAGTTTTTAATCTCGCACAAATAGATCTGTCTTTATTTTCCGCAATGAATTTAGCAACTTCAGAATTTGTTTTCTTACTTAAATCAATCACATTTTTCATACAGGAATCACAAAATGAACCATTTGCATTAGGAATCATTTTATCAAAATTTTCAGAACAAGGATTTGCTATTTGTAAGGTGAATTTCTTTTTCATACTATACTTTATTTAAGTTAAAAACTTCTGAATCGCTCTTACTTATATAGAGTACATTTTTTATAAAAAGGTTGGGAAGGAAATAAAATATTTTACAAACAGAACTTAATCACTTCATTTTCAAAATAAAAAAAGCGCTAATTAGGTTAGCGCTTTTTTAAACTTTGAATTAAATCAACCTTACTAAGTCATTATATTTCAAAAATTAATCTATCATAGGAACAGCCAATTTAGAATAACAGGACTGCAAAAAGAAATTTTGTCGACTAAAGTAAATTAAATCAGACAAACGACATTTAATTTTCATTATAGATCAAAAAAAAGCCCCATTAAAATGGGGCTTTAAAATTTATGCTTGTCCTGCCGGACCAAAATTAAGCGGTATTGGTGCTTGTTCTGTCTCTTTGATCTCGCCGTGGGCTGCTTCAAATCGATGGATATTTTCACCAATTGCTCTTAATAATCTTTTAGCATGTTGTGGTGTCAAGACAATTCTTGACTTTACCTTGGCTTTAGGAATACCCGGCATAATGCTCACAAAATCTAAAACAAACTCCGATGATGAGTGATTAATAATCGCTAGATTAGAATAAATTCCTTCTGCGATAGTTTCGTCTAACTCAATGTTAATTTGCTCTTGTTGTTGTTTCGGATTACTCATAGTTTCCCTAATTAATAAATGTATTCTTCTTTATTAGCCATCATTTCGTTGTAATCGTCTTTAGAACCTACGATAGTGTTATCGTATTCTCTCATACCAGTTCCCGCAGGAATTCTGTGTCCAACAATTACATTTTCTTTTAATCCTTCTAGATCATCTACTTTACCAGCTACTGCAGCTTCGTTAAGTACTTTCGTTGTCTCCTGGAATGAAGCCGCAGAAATGAATGATTTAGTTTGTAACGAAGCTCTTGTAATACCTTGTAGAACTGGCGTTGCAGTTGCAGTAATTACGTCTCTTGCTACAACAAGATTTTTATCTGTACGTTTCAATAATGAATTTTCATCACGCAATTCACGAGGAGAAATAATTTGACCTGGTTTCAATACTGAAGAATCTCCAGCATCTTCTACCACTTTCATTCCGTATAATTTATCATTTTGAAGGATAAAGTCTTTAGTATGGATCAATTGATCTTCTAAGAATAGAGTATCTCCTGGATCTTCAACTTTTACTTTACGCATCATTTGGCGAATTACAACCTCAAAGTGCTTGTCATTAATTTTTACCCCTTGTAAACGGTAAACCTCTTGAATTTCATTTACCAAGTACTGCTGAACAGCTGCCGGTCCTTGAATTCTTAAGATATCATCTGGTGTAATTGCACCATCAGACAATGGAACTCCCGCTCTTACGAAGTCATTTTCTTGTACTAAGATTTGGCTTGAAAGTTTAACTAAATACTTTTTAATCTCACCAAATTTAGATTCGATAACGATCTCACGGTTACCTCTCTTAATTTTTCCAAAAGATACAACTCCATCAATTTCAGATACAACTGCTGGGTTTGAAGGGTTACGAGCCTCAAGAAGCTCAGTAATTCTTGGTAAACCTCCTGTGATATCCCCTGCTTTAGAAGAACGACGAGGGATTTTTACTAATACTTTACCTGCTTTAATTTTCTCACCATTTTCAACCATTAAGTGTGCACCTACTGGTAAGTTGTAAGAACGAATCAATTCACCTTCTTTACCATAAACTAATAAAGTTGGAATTAATTTTTTGTTTCTAGCCTCAGAAATTACTTTTTCCTGGAAACCAGTCTGCTCATCGATCTCAACCATGAATGATTGTCCTTGTTCTAAATCTTCGTAAGCAATCTTACCAGTAAACTCAGAAACAATTACACCATTATAAGGGTCCCATTTACAGATTACAGTTCCTTTTCCAACAGTTTCTCCATCTTTAACAAAGATACTAGAACCGTAAGGAATATTATGTGTGTTTAAGACGATACCAGTTCCTTCATCAACTAATTTTAATTCAGTTGAACGTGATACTACGATATCAACCGCATTACCTTCACTGTCTTCTCCTTTAACTGTTTTTAAATCTTCAATCTCAAGTCTACCTGCGAATCTTGTAACAATGCTAGACTCTTCAGAGATACCTCCAGCTACCCCTCCAACGTGGAACGTACGAAGTGTTAACTGTGTACCTGGCTCTCCAATAGACTGAGCTGCAATAACTCCAACAGCTTCACCTCTTTGTGTCATCTTACCAGTAGCTAAGTTTCTACCGTAACATTTAGCACAAATACCTTTTAAAGCCTCACAAGTTAATGGAGATCTAACTTCTACTTTTTCAATTGGTGAAGCTTCGATAGTTTTCACAATTGCCTCAGTAATTTGCTGACCTGATTGAACCATTACTTCATTAGTAAGCGGATTTATAACATCTTGCAATGCAACACGTCCTAGAATTCTTTCTCCTAATGATTCAACGATTTCCTCATTTTTCTTCAATGCAGCAACTTCAACACCTCTTAAAGTTCCACAATCCTCGATGTTAACAATAACATCTTGAGAAACGTCGTGAAGCCTTCTTGTTAAGTAACCAGCATCGGCCGTTTTAAGAGCCGTATCCGCAAGACCTTTACGAGCACCGTGAGTAGAAATGAAGTACTCAAGGATCGAAAGACCTTCCTTAAAGTTAGAAAGAATCGGGTTTTCAATAATCTCACCACCACCAGCAGTAGATTTTTTAGGCTTAGCCATCAAACCACGCATACCAGTTAACTGACGAATCTGTTCCTTAGAACCCCTCGCCCCAGAGTCAAGCATCATATATACAGAGTTGAAACCTTGCTGGTCTTCTCTAATATTCTTCATTGCTAATTCTGTTAACTGAGCATTTGCTGAAGTCCATACGTCAATAACCTGGTTGTAACGCTCGTTATTTGTGATAAGACCCATGTTATAGTTAGTTGAGATACCTTCAACTTGTTCTCTGGCATCAGCAATTAACTTAGTTTTTTGTTCTGGGATTCTAATATCACCTAAAGAGAATGATAAACCTCCTCTAAATGCGAATTTATAACCCATATCTTTCATATTATCCAAGAAAGCTGCCGTTGTAGGTACATCAGTCACACTTAAAATGTGTCCGATAATATCTCTAAGGTTTTTCTTAGTCAATACGTCGTTGATATATCCAGCTGCTTCAGGTACTACTTCGTTAAATAATACACGTCCTGCAGTTGTTTGAATAATTTTGTACACTAATTCTCCAGCGTCATTAAAATCTTTTGCTCTAATTTTCACACGAGCATTCAATTCTAATCTTCCTTCGTTTAATGCAATGTTTACTTCTTCAGCAGAATAGAAAGTCAAATCCTGACCTAAAATAATGTGATCTTCTGTAGAAATACGCTCTTTGGTCATATAGTATAGACCCAAGACCATGTCCTGAGAAGGTACAGTAATTGGAGCACCATTTGCAGGGTTCAAGATATTGTGAGAAGCCAACATTAATAATTGCGCCTCTAAAATAGCCTCTGGTCCTAATGGTAAGTGAACCGCCATCTGGTCACCATCGAAATCGGCGTTGAAAGCCGTACATACTAATGGGTGTAACTGGATCGCTTTTCCTTCAATTAATTTTGGCTGGAAAGCTTGAATACCAAGTCTGTGCAAAGTAGGAGCACGGTTCAGTAATACTGGGTGTCCTTTAATTACGTTTTCTAAAATATCCCAAACTACCGGCTCTTTTTTGTCAATGATTTTCTTAGCAGATTTTACTGTTTTAACAATACCTCTTTCAATCAATTTACGGATAACGAAAGGTTTGTATAATTCAGAAGCCATATCTTTTGGCAATCCACACTCATATAATTTTAACTCTGGACCAACGACAATTACCGAACGAGCAGAATAATCTACACGTTTACCAAGTAAGTTTTGACGGAAACGTCCTTGCTTACCTTTTAATGAGTCAGATAATGATTTTAATGGTCTGTTAGATTCTGTTTTAACAGCAGAAGCTTTACGCGTGTTATCAAATAATGAATCTACAGATTCTTGTAACATACGTTTCTCGTTTCTTAAGATAACTTCTGGAGCTTTAATCTCCATTAATCTTTTCAAACGGTTATTACGGATGATTACACGACGATATAAGTCGTTCAAATCTGAAGTTGCAAAACGACCTCCATCAAGTGGCACAAGCGGACGTAATTCTGGCGGGATAACTGGAACCACTTTCATAATCATCCATTCTGGACGGTTTTCACGGTTTTCGTTAGACTCACGGAAAGATTCAACAACTTGTAATCTTTTTAAAGCTTCAGTTTTTCTTTGTTTAGAAGTCTCATTATTAGCGCTGTGTCTTAATTCATAAGATAAAGCATCTAAGTCAATACGAGCTAATAAATCCATAATACACTCTGCTCCCATTTTGGCAACAAATTTATTTGGATCTAAATCATCTAAATATTGGTTTTCTTGTGGAAGAGTATCTAAAATGTTTAAGTATTCTTCTTCAGTTAAGAAATCTAATCTTTGTAAAGATTCTCCATCTGCATTTTTAGCAATACCTGCTTGGATTACCACGTATCTTTCGTAGTAAATGATCATATCTAATTTCTTAGATGGAAGACCAAGGATATAACCAATTTTGTTTGGAAGAGAACGGAAGTACCAGATATGAGCAATTGGCACAACAAGGTTGATGTGTCCTACTCTATCACGACGTACTTTTTTCTCAGTAACTTCAACACCACAACGGTCACAGATGATACCTTTGTAACGAATTCTTTTATACTTACCACAAGCACATTCGAAATCTTTTACTGGTCCGAAGATTCTTTCGCAGAAAAGTCCGTCACGCTCTGGCTTGTGAGTTCTATAGTTAATAGTTTCTGGCTTTAAAACCTCTCCTCTTGATTCTTTCAAGATAGATTCTGGTGAAGCCAATCCAATAGAAATTTTGTTAAATCTTTTTACTGGATTCTTATCTTTATTATTGTTTCTGTTATTCATCATAGTTTTTACTATTGATTTATTTGCAATTAAAAAATTGATTCTTATCCTAGTCGAAAGTCAAATGTCATAAAGTTATAAAGTCATGAAAGACTTTAGACTTTGGACTTTTAAACTTTTGACTTAAAACACTACCTCGGGTTACTTCTCTAAACCTCAAATTCTTATTTGAAGTGCTAGTTATAAAATGCCTCGCATTGTTATAAAAAATCGGAACGGGTTACGGGTATAAATCTTTAAAAACTTGTAACATTTAGTAAACAGTCTCAGTCCCAGTTTTCAGTGCTAAACTGAATACTGAGACTGTGACTAGAAACTTTTTATTTATTCTTCCAAACGAAGATCTAATCCTAGACCTTTCAATTCGTGCATTAATACATTGAATGATTCTGGTAAACCTGGTTCTGGCATAGTTTCTCCCTTAACGATAGCTTCGTAAGTTTTAGCTCTACCAATAACGTCATCAGACTTAACAGTTAAGATTTCACGTAAAGTACTAGAAGCTCCATAAGCCTCAAGTGCCCAAACCTCCATCTCTCCAAAACGCTGACCTCCAAATTGAGCCTTACCTCCTAGTGGCTGCTGCGTAATCAATGAGTATGGTCCGATAGAACGTGCGTGCATCTTATCATCAACCATGTGTCCTAATTTAAGCATGTAAATTACACCCACAGTTGCTTTTTGTGCAAAACGCTCTCCAGTACCACCATCATAAAGATAAGTATGTCCGAAACGTGGTACGTTAGCTTCATCAGTCAAAGCGTTGATTTCGTCAAGAGAAGCACCGTCAAAAATTGGAGTAGCAAATTTTCTACCCAAGTTCATACCAGCCCATCCAAGAACAGTCTCATAAATCTGACCAATGTTCATACGTGAAGGTACCCCAAGTGGATTCAATACGATATCTACTGGTGTTCCGTCTTCTAAGAAAGGCATATCTTCGTGACGAACGATTCTAGCAACAATACCTTTGTTACCGTGACGTCCCGCCATTTTATCACCCACTTTTAACTTACGTTTTTTAGCGATATATATTTTAGCCAATTTCAAGATTCCAGATGGCAATTCATCTCCAACTGTAATAGTGAATTTCTCTCTTCTTAAAGCTCCTTGTAAGTCGTTCAGCTTAATTTTATAGTTATGAATTAAATCATTAACCATTTTATTAGTGGCATCATCAGCAACCCATTGACCTTTGCTTAAGTGAGCAAAATCTTCTACTGCATAAAGCATTTTTTGAGTATATTTTTTACCTTTTGGTAAAACTTCTTCACCCAAATCATTCATTACACCTTGAGATGTTTTTCCGTTAACGATCAAGAATAATTTCTCAACTAATCTGTCTTTTAATTCAACAAATTTAGTTTCGAATTCCATTTCTAAAGCGCCTAAAGCATCTTTATCCTGAGTACGTTTACGTTTATCTTTTACGGCTCTTGCAAATAATTTTTTGTCAAGAACTACACCATGTAAAGATGGAGAAGCTTTTAATGAAGCATCTTTTACATCACCTGCTTTATCCCCGAAGATTGCACGAAGCAATTTCTCCTCTGGAGTAGGATCTGATTCTCCTTTTGGTGTAATTTTTCCGATCAAAATGTCGCCAGGTTTAACCTCTGCTCCAATTCTAATCATACCGTTTTCATCTAAATCTTTAGTAGCTTCTTCAGAAACGTTAGGAATATCGTTTGTTAACTCTTCGTTTCCTAACTTAGTATCTCTAACCTCTAATGAATAATCATCAACGTGGATAGAAGTAAAAATATCATCACGAACTACTTTTTCAGAAATTACAATCGCATCCTCGAAGTTGTACCCTTTCCATGGCATGAACGCAACTTTTAAGTTTCTACCTAAAGCTAATTCTCCATTTTGAGTAGCATATCCTTCAGACAATACTTGACCAGGAACAACTCTATCACCTCTTCTTACGATTGGTTTCAAGTTGATACTTGTACCTTGATTGGTTTTTCTAAATTTAATTAAGTTGTACGTTTTCTCATCAGCATCAAAACTAACCATTCTCTCGTCTTCTGTACGATCGTATTTAATAGTAATGATATTAGCATCTACGTATTCAACAGTACCATGCCCTTCAGCATTGATTAATACTCTTGAATCTGAAGCTACCTGACGCTCTAAACCTGTACCAACAATCGGAGCTTCAGGACGGATCAAAGGAACTGCCTGACGCATCATGTTAGATCCCATCAACGCACGGTTCGCATCATCATGCTCCAAGAAAGGAATCAAAGATGCAGAAATCGAAGCGATCTGGTTAGGAGCAACGTCTGTATAATGAACTACAGATGGTTCAACAACCGGGAAGTCACCTTCCTCACGAGCAATTACATTGCTAGCTGTAATTTTTCCATTTTCATCCATCTCAATGTTTGCCTGAGCAATCATTTTACCTTCTTCTTCTTCAGCACTTAAGTAAATTGGAGTACTTTCTAAATCAACTACACCATTAGTTACTTTACGGTATGGAGTTTCGATGAATCCCATTCCGTTTACTTTTGCATAAACACCAAGAGATGAAATCAAACCAATGTTTGGTCCCTCAGGAGTTTCAATCGGACATAAACGACCATAGTGAGTATAGTGAACGTCACGAACCTCGAAACCAGCTCTCTCTCTCGAAAGTCCACCTGGCCCAAGTGCAGAAAGTCTTCTTTTGTGTGTAATCTCAGCTAATGGATTCGTTTGATCCATAAATTGAGATAACTGGTTAGTTCCAAAGAAAGAGTTGATAACTGATGATAATGTTTTAGCATTGATCAAATCAATTGGTGTAAACACCTCGTTATCTCTAACGTTCATTCTCTCACGAATAGTTCTAGCCATACGTGCTAAACCAACACCGAATTGTTGAGACAATTGTTCACCAACTGTTCTAACACGACGGTTTGATAAGTGGTCGATATCATCAATCTCTGCTTTAGAGTTGATCAATTCAATCAAATATTTTACAATGGTAATGATATCTTCTTTGGTAAGCACTTGCTTATCCATAGGGATATCTAAAGCCAATTTTTTGTTCATTCTGTAACGACCAACTTCACCTAAGTTATAACGTTGATCAGAGAAGAATAATTTATCTATAATACCACGAGCAGTTTCCTCATCAGGCGGTTCAGCGTTACGCAACTGACGGTAAATGTGCTCTACAGCTTCTTTTTCAGAGTTTGTTGGATCTTTTTGTAACGTGTTGTGGATAATAGCATAATCTGCTTGGTTATTATCCTCCTTGTGCAACAAAATAGATTTTACGTTAGAATCGATGATCTCTTCAACATTATCTTTGTCGATAATTGTATCACGATCAAGGATGATTTCGTTACGTTCGATAGAAACTACCTCTCCAGTATCTTCATCAACGAAATCCTCGTGCCATGTGTTCAATACACGAGCAGCAAGTCTTCTTCCAATATATTTCTTAATACCAGTTTTAGAAACTTTAATTTCTTCTGCTAAGTCGAAAATTTCAAGAATATCCTTATCTCTTTCAAAACCGATAGCACGGAATAAAGTTGTTACAGGTAATTTTTTCTTTCTATCGATATACGCGTACATTACGCTGTTGATATCTGTAGAAAATTCTATCCAAGATCCTTTAAAAGGAATTACTCTCGCAGAATAAAGTTTAGTTCCATTTGCGTGGAATGACTGTCCAAAGAAAACCCCTGGAGAACGGTGTAATTGAGATACTACAACACGCTCGGCACCATTAATAACAAAAGTACCACTAGGAGTCATGTAAGGAATTGTTCCAAGATAAACATCTTGTACAATTGTTTCAAAATCTTCGTGTTCTGGATCTGTACAGTATAGTTTCAACCTAGCTTTTAAAGGCACACTATAAGTAAGACCTCTCTCTATACATTCTTGAATTGTATAACGCGGCGGATCAACAAAATAATCTAGGAATTCCAATACAAAGTTATTTCTTGTATCTGTAATTGGGAAGTTTTCCATGAAGGTGTTGTATAACCCTTCGTTGCCTCTTTCGTCAGATTTCGTTTCTAATTGAAAGAAATCTTTAAAAGATTTAACCTGAACATCTAAGAAATCTGGATAGTCAGGGATATTTTTTGTAGAGGCAAAATTCAATCTTTCAGTCTGATTTGTTATCATCAATGGACAAAATTTTGATTAAAAAAAAGTAATTTTTGTTTGTGTAAACACACTGTTTAATCTATACTTTCTTATTATAATCAATACATCTTTAAAAATAAAACATAAAAACAAGTTCAATTTTCTTTCTTCGTATTGATCTAAAACTTTTTCGTATTTTAAACTATGGGATAATAAAACTTAATATATTTTATTATACGAAAAATGGTTTAGGTCTTTGAGTGTTAACTCAAGACCTAAACCTAGTTCTTAAACTGAGTTTAATTATTTAAGCTCAACAGTAGCTCCAGCCTCTTCTAAAGATTTTTTAAGACCTTCAGCCTCTTCTTTAGAAACACCTTCTTTAACGTTGCTTGGTGCACCGTCAACTACATCTTTAGCTTCTTTAAGACCTAAACCAGTTAATTCTTTAACTAATTTCACAACTGCTAATTTAGAAGCTCCTGCATCTTTTAATACAACTGTAAATTCAGTTTGTGCTTCTTCAGCAGCACCGTCTCCTCCACCAGCAGCAACTACTACAGCAGCAGCAGCAGGCTCGATTCCGTACTCATCTTTTAATATTGTTGCTAATTCGTTAACTTCTTTAACTGTTAAGTTAACTAATTGTTCTGCGAATTGTTTCAAATCTGCCATTTTTTCTATCGTTTAAAATGATTTGTGTAAAAAATATAATTTAATTATTGTGCGCTAATTTAAGCAGTAAGGAAGTAAACTCCCTTACGATAATTACTCTGCTCCTTCTTCTTCGCTTCCAGCGAATTTGTTTTGTAAAGCAGAAATAATTCTTTGAGCTGGAGATTGTAATAATCCAATGATTTCTCCAATAAGCTCTTCTTTAGATTTAATTGTAGCTAACGCATCTAATTGGTTATCTCCAATATATACTTCAGAATTGATGTAAGCTCCTTTTAAAACTGGTTTGTCAGATTTCTTACGGAAATCTTTAATAATTTTTCCAGGTGCATTAGCAACATCAGAAATAAATATAGCACTGTTACCTGATAAAACTGTAGGTAAATCACCATAATCATTAGAAGAAGCTTCCATTGCTTTTGCAAGCAAAGTGTTCTTTACAACCTCTAATTTGATACCTGCTTTAAAACAAGCTCTACGTAAGTTTGAAGTTGTCTCTGCGTTTAAACCAGAAATATCAGAAATGTAAATGATATTTGTACCAGCTAACTGCGCAGTTAAATTTTCAATCGCGATTGATTTTTCTTCTCTAGTCATACTAAAAATTTTTAACTACCAATTATACTGCTTTTGGGTCTAATGCAATAGCAGGACTCATTGTGCTTGTAAGGTGAATACCTTTGATGTATGTACCTTTAGCAGCAGTTGGTTTAAGTTTTATTAATGTTTGAATAATTTCGTGTGCGTTGTCAACAATCTGCTCAGCTCCAAAAGAAACTTTACCGATTCCTGCGTGTACGATACCAGTTTTATCAACTTTAAAGTCAATTTTACCAGCTTTAACTTCTTGAACAGCTTTAGCAACATCCATAGTTACTGTACCTGTTTTAGGGTTTGGCATTAAACCTCTAGGTCCTAAAATACGACCTAATGGACCTAATTTACCCATAACAGCAGGCATAGTAATGATCACATCAACATCTGTCCAACCGTCTTTGATTTTTTGTAAGTAATCATCAAGACCAACATGATCTGCTCCAGCCTCTCTTGCTTCAGCCTCTTTATCTGGAGTAACCAATGCTAATACTTTAACATCCTTTCCTGTTCCGTGAGGTAAAGTTACCACACCTCTAACCATTTGATTCGCTTTTCTTGGATCTACACCCAAACGAACTGCGATATCAACAGACTCATCAAATTTTGCAGAAGCAACAACTTTCAATAATGCAGCAGCATCTTTTAGAGAGTATAATTTGTTCTTTTCAATTTTTGAAGCAGCCTCTTTTTGCTTTTTTGTTAATTTTGCCATGTCTTTTTCTTAATTAAAAAGGAGCATCTCCTGATACAGTTATACCCATAGATCTAGCCGTTCCAGCAACCATACTCATAGCTTTTTCAATTGTAAAAGCATTTAAGTCTGGCATTTTGTCTTCAGCAATAGTTCTAATTTGTTCCCAAGTAACGCTAGCTACTTTTTTACGATTAGGCTCACCAGAACCAGATTTTAGCTTTGCAGCTTCCATTAACTGAACTGCTGCTGGAGGAGTCTTAACAACAAAATCAAATGATTTGTCTTTGTACACAGTGATTTGCACTGGACAAATTTTGCCAGGTTTATCCTGAGTTCTAGCATTGAACTGCTTACAAAACTCCATGATATTAACCCCAGCAGCTCCTAAAGCAGGTCCAACCGGTGGCGACGGGTTCGCAGCACCTCCCTTAACTTGTAGTTTAACTACCTTACTAATTTCTTTAGCCATTTTTAAAAAATTTATCACTGTAATCAATGGAAGCGATTACAATGGTTTATTATAGTGTAACAAAAAATTATACTTTTTCAACTTGCATAAAACTTAATTCTAATGGGGTTTTTCTTCCGAAAATCTTAACCATTACTTCAAGTTTACGCTTTTCTTCATTGATTTTCTCAACCGTACCATTGAAACCATTAAAAGGACCATCGATCACTTTTACTGTTTCACCTAAGCTAAACGGAATTGATCTTGTATCTGTATTCACAGCAAGTTCATCCACTTTACCTAACATACGATTTACCTCTGAAAGTCTTAAAGGAACAGGTTCTCCGCCTTTAATTTCTCCTAAGAAACCAATCACACTAGTAATAGATTTAATAATATGAGGTATCTCACCAACTAAGTTAGCTTCAATCATAACATATCCAGGAAAATAAACCTTATCCTTAGACATTTTTTTCCCTTCTTTTACTGTAACTACTTTTTCAGTAGGTACTAAAACTTGAGAAACATAATCCTCCATCCCTAGTCTGGCAATCTCAGTTTCGATGTAAGCTTTAACCTTATTTTCCTGGCCGCTTACAGCTCTAACTACATACCATTTTTTCACATTATTATCTGCCATCACAAAAAAATTATCCTTTTAACCAGTTAAAAAATCCAGCCAAAGCTTTTGCAAAAAATTCGTCTACTCCCCATGTTGCCAAAGCAAATAGAATCGAAAATACAGCCACAACAATTGTCAATTTTTGAACCTCAGCCCAAGCAGGCCAAGTAACATTTGACTTTAACTCTTCGAAAGCCTCTGATAAATAATTAGTAACTTTTGTCATTTGATATATTTTTTATTGCACGGGCGGAGGGATTCGAACCCCCATCAACGGTTTTGGAGACCGCTATTCTACCCTTGAACTACGCCCGTAATTAAAAAAGCCAGTGACTTCAGTTAAGATATCAACTGGCTTTTGTTTTTATTATTATAGATTACTCTACGATTTCAGTAACTTGTCCAGCACCAACTGTTCTACCACCTTCACGGATAGCGAAACGTAAACCTACGTTCATAGCGATTGGGCTTAATAAAGCAACTTCAATAGTTAAGTTATCACCTGGCATTACCATCTCTACACCTGCTGGTAAAGAAATAACTCCTGTTACGTCAGTTGTACGTACGTAGAACTGTGGACGGTAGTTATTGTGGAATGGAGTGTGACGTCCACCTTCTTCTTTTTTCAAGATATAAACCTCAGCTTTGAATTTAGCGTGTGGTTTTACTGAACCTGGCTTAATAATAACCATACCTCTTTTGATATCAGCTTTATCAATACCTCTTAACAATAAACCTACGTTATCTCCAGCTTCACCTCTATCAAGGATTTTACGGAACATCTCAACTCCTGTAATAGTAGAAGTTAATTTTTCAGCTCCCATACCGATGATCTCAACAGGATCTCCAGTGTTAGCAACTCCAGTTTCGATACGACCTGTAGCAACAGTTCCACGACCTGTAATTGTAAATACGTCCTCAACTGGCATCAAGAATGGCTTAGCAACGTCACGTACTGGCTCTTCGATCCAGTTATCAACAGCTTCCATTAATTCGATAATTTTAGGTACCCAGTTTGGATCATTGTTTAATCCCCCTAAAGCAGAACCTTGAACTACAGGACCATTATCTCCATCATATTCGTAGAAAGATAATAAATCTCTAATTTCCATTTCAACAAGCTCTAATAACTCAGCATCATCAACCATATCCACTTTGTTCATGAAAACAACGATTCTTGGAATACCAACCTGACGTCCTAAAAGGATGTGCTCACGAGTTTGTGGCATTGGACCATCTGTAGCAGCAACTACTAAGATAGCACCGTCCATTTGAGCAGCACCAGTAACCATGTTCTTTACGTAATCCGCGTGACCTGGACAGTCAACGTGAGCGTAGTGACGGTTAGCTGTTTCGTACTCTACGTGTGATGTATTAATAGTAATACCTCTTTCTTTCTCCTCTGGAGCGTTATCGATTTGATCAAACGATTTTGCTTGACAGTAACCAGCATCTGACAATACTTTTGTAATTGCAGCAGTTAATGTAGTTTTTCCGTGATCTACGTGTCCAATTGTACCTATGTTTAAGTGCGGTTTGGAACGATTAAAATTCTCCTTTGCCATTTTACTTAATTTTTAATCTTAGTTATATATTAATTTTCAATTTCCTACTTACTTGAGCCAATGTCGGGATTTGAACCCGAGACCTCTTCCTTACCAAGGAAGCACTCTACCCCTGAGCTACACCGGCAGAGAGTTCTGATTTTAGATTTTTGAATTCTGATTTTAGACTTTTAAAAACCTAAAATCTAAAATCCGAAATCTTAAACTTCTTTTTTTTGTGGGGAGAGCAGGATTCGAACCTGCGAAGTTCACACAGCAGATTTACAGTCTGCCCTCGTTGGCCGCTTGAGTATCTCCCCTAATTTTAAAATTCCATCATTTTAAAGAACCAATTTCAAATCGCATTTGAAATATTTTGAGCCGATAGAGGGACTCGAACCCACGACCTGCTGATTACAAATCAGCTGCTCTAGCCAGCTGAGCTACATCGGCGAATACATTAAAAAAGTCCGCTATTTCTAACGGACTGCAAATGTAGCTATTTTATCTTTTAATCAAAACATTTTTTAAAAAAAATTTCAATTATATATGTGCTCTAATTTTTTCTTTCCTTTTAACCAGCAAACGTTCTAGCGATTCTGCCGAAAGTTCCACAGCTTCCTCAAAGGTTTTACACTGCTTTTTAACCAAAAACTCATCTCCCGGAACATTAATCTTAATCTCTACTGCTTTATTCTCCTTCTCACTTGTTCTTTCAACTTTTAAAAAAACATCAGCCGAAACTACTCGATCGTAATACTTTTCAAGTTTATCCATTCTTTCTTGAATAAAATCCACCAATTTTCTGTCGACAGTAAAGTTAACTGCATGAACATCTACCTTCATAATAATAATTTTAGGGTTAAACTTTTGGAACTATTATTTATTTCTCGGATGCGCTTCTGAATATACTTTTTTTAACTCTGCTAAACTATTATGAGTATAAACCTGCGTAGACGCCAAACTCGAATGCCCTAATAATTCCTTAACTGAATTTAAATCTGCCCCATTATTCAGTAAGTGAGTCGCAAAAGTATGCCGAAGCACATGCGGACTCTTCTTTACCTTTTCAGAGACCCTACTAAAGTAACAATTTATTAATCGATACACAAAAGATTCGCTTAATTTTAACCCTTTTTCCGAAATAAAAAAATATTCAGAATCCACAATTCGATCAAGCCGCTCTCTTTCTTTTAAATACAAATTAATCTGATCCGTAACTATCGGCAGAAGCGGCACAATACGTTCTTTACTCCTTTTACCCAAAACCTTCACAACACCCGAAGACAAATCAACATTTTTAAACATTAAGCCTATTAATTCTGCCCGACGCATTCCTGTAGTATAAAACAAATCCACAATAAGCTTATCCCTTACTTCCTCAAAACCAATTGGAGACTCAACTCCAAACATCAAATCACTTACTTCTTTTTCAGAAAACGGAATCTGGACAATTTTAGGAGTCTTGAGTGCCTTATGCTTAAGCATTGGACTAACCTCTATCTGCTTTATTTTTAAAAGAAATTTATAAAACGCTTTTAAAGAAGCCATTTTACGATTTACAGAAACATTCGAAACTCCTTGATCTACTAAAAAAACAATCCAACTCCTAATTTGACTATAATTTACTTTTTCAATAGAATCCTGCTCAAAACGCTCTTTATTAAACCCTTCAAAAAAACCTAAATCATTTAAATAAGCATTTACAGTATGAGGAGAATATTTTTTCTCAAACTGTAAATAATCCTGAAATGCTTGCTTATTTGACTTCATACGATCAATAAATTACAAAAGGTTTTGAAAACAAAAAACCGTTAGGATCAAAATTAATACATTTTGACCACTAACGGTAATTATTTTTGAAAAGCGAAATACTAACTCTCTAAACTATCTTTCAAAGTTTGGATGTAAGCAGCTTTTTGAATTTGAGCTCTTTTTACAACAGAAGGCTTAATAAAAGCAGTACGTGCTCTTAATTGACGAACAGTTCCTGTTTTATCAAATTTTCTTTTATAGCGCTTTAATGCTCTATCGATATTTTCTCCGTCTTTAATTGGTATAATTAACATAATATAGACACCTCCTCTCGTTAAGGCTACAAATGTAAAAATTAATTATGAATTATGAATTATAAAATGTAAATTATTTTACAAAATCTATTCTTTTAATAAGTTTCTCGAAATAACCAGTTTCTGAATTTCGGTAGTTCCTTCTCCAATAGTACACAATTTAGAGTCTCTGTAAAATTTCTCTACCGGAAAATCTTTTGTATAACCATAACCTCCATGTATCTGAACTGCTTCATTTGCGATTTTCACACAAGCTTCAGACGCGTACATTTTTGCCATAGCTCCCAATGTTGTTACCGATTTATGCTGTTGTTTTAAATAAGCAGCTTTATGCAGAAGTAGTTCTGAGGCTTCAATTTCTGTTGCCATATCAGCCAATTTAAAAGAAATACCCTGAAAATTACTGATCGGCTGACCAAACTGATATCTTTCTTTTGAATATTTTAATGCTGCTTCGTAAGCTCCTTTTGAAATTCCTAATGATAAGGCTCCAATTGAAATTCGGCCTCCATCTAAAATTTTCATTGCCTGAACAAATCCCTGGCCGACTTCTCCTAATCTATTTGCATCTGGCACACGACAGCTGTCAAAAACCAATTCAGCGGTTTCACTCGCACGCATTCCTAACTTATTTTCTTTTTTACCCGAAGAAAAACCTGCCATACCTTTTTCTAAAACAAAAGCAGTCATTCCTTTTGAGTCGCCTTTTTCTCCAGTTCTAACAATTACAACAGCCACATCTCCAGATATAGCGTGTGTAATAAAATTTTTAGCTCCGTTAATAATCCAAAAATCTCCATCTTTAACAGCTGTTGTATTCATTCCTCCAGCATCAGAACCTGTATTATGCTCTGTAAGTCCCCAGGCCCCAATAAATTCAGCTGTTGCTAGTTTTGGCAGATATTTTTTCTTTTGTTCTTCGTTTCCAAATGTTAGAATATGATTTGTACAAAGTGAATTATGTGCAGCAACAGACAATCCTATTGAAGGATCAACTTTTGAGATTTCTTCAACTACTGTAATATATTCGTGATATCCCAATCCTGAACCTCCATATTCTTCAGGTACTAAAACCCCCATAAATCCCATTTCACCTAATTTCTTAAACAAGTCAACAGGAAAAATCTGAGCCTCATCCCACTCCATTATATAAGGTTTTATATTCTTTTCAGCAAAGTCTTTTATAGATTGCGCAATCATTGACTGCGTTTCGTTATATTCAAAATTCATTTTACTAATTTTTTAGAACTCCAAATATAAACTAATTATTTTTGCTTTTTCAACAGGAAAACCTTTAATTTTTGACAAATCCTCAATATTATTAAAATTTCCGTTCATACTTCTATACGTTACAATTTGTTTGGCTAATGCATATTTAAAATATGGAAACTGCGACAACTCTTTTAATGACGCGTCGTTTATAGGAATCTTTTTAAAGTTAGAAGGTAAGACGGCTTTAAAATGATTATTTAATTCTATTATTACTTCTGGTGATAATCCCCAAACATCTGTTAGTTGTTCCATAGAAACAAAACCTCCTAATATTTCTTTTTGTTTCAATATTCTTGAAGAAAGTGCCTCTCCTATCCCATATATCTTTATTAAATCTTCTTGGGTAGCCTGATTGATATCTGTTAAAATAATTCTTTCTTTTTTTTCAAACACCTTCGGGACATATTCTTTTTTTTCTTTTTTGAATTCATTCTTATTTTGCGCCCAATCAGGAAATTTAAAAAGCGGAGAAAGTACATTTAATAAAGAATCTGAAATCTGGGTTACATTTTGAAATTCTTTTGCAGAATTGACATATTTATTTTGTTTTCTAAACGCTAAGAGTCTGTCGATTTCCTGAATCGACATCCCCAGTTTATACCCTTTATAGTCTGAAATATAATTTGGATTAAATTTATAAACTGTGTAATTATTATCAAACTTATTTTTTTTCTGAGTATCTATTTCATTCTGGATTGAAAGCCATTGGTTTTCTTCTGCAGAGATTTTTTCATACATGCTGAAATCCGAGAAAAAATAAATAAGCTGTAAAATAATTATTATAGTGAAAAATAGAAAAATTCCTGTTTGTTGTCTCTTTGTAAACTTAAAATAACGGTTAAGTACCTGAAAATTCATTATTAATAAAAAAATTAAAAATTAAAACAGCGCAAATTAGGTAAGAATTTACATATTTAATAAGAAAAATAACAAAAAACACAATTCTCAAAAAGTTAAAGTTCGACCCATTACTTACCAATTAATTTAATGAATCTCAGCTATTAAAGCAAACCCAATAATTATTCATCCAAAAAATTAAATATTTTGTAACTTAAAACATGATAATTGTTTTTATTTTTTACAAAAAACAATACATTTGGCACTTAATAACAAATAAACCAATAAAATAGTATGTCAATTTGGAGAGTTAAACCAATATCTGCCTTTGAGGCCGATATGAAAAAAAGTGATTTAAAAAGAGTCCTTGGAAAATGGAGCCTTACTGCCATTGGGGTTGGTGCCATTATCGGTGGTGGAATTTTTGTACTTACCGGTACTGGAGCTTATTACCATGCAGGTCCAGCTTTAGCAATTTCGTTTATTATTGCAGGTATTGCCTGTGTTTTTGCAGCTCTTTGTTATTCTGAATTTGCTTCTATCTTACCTGTTGAAGGATCTGCTTATGCATATGCTTATGGTACTATCGGAGAAATGTTTGCATGGATAATCGGCTGGGGGCTTATTCTTGAATATGCAATGGGATCAATGACAGTCGCCGTTTCCTGGTCAGGATATTTTAACAAATTACTTAAATTGTTTCACATTAAACTTCCTGATTGGCTCACAACAGACCCTGCAAGTTACACTGGTGAAGGATTTTCAATGAATCTTCCGGCTTTCTTAATTGTAATTTTAGTTATTTCATTACTTATTAAAGGTACAAAAAGCGCTGCTAAAGCAAATAATGCTATTGTAATCCTTAAAGTATCTGCAGTAATCTTTGTAATTATAGCTGGTCTTTTCTTTATTAATACAGCAAACTGGAGCCCGTTTATTCCTGAAGCAACTCAGATCATAGAAAAAGAAACGACTCATAATGCTTACGGAATTGGAGGAATTGTTTCCGGAGCTGCAGCAATTTTCTTTGCTTATGTTGGTTTTGATGCTGTTTCTACACAAGCCGGAGAAGCTATTAATCCTAAAAAAGATGTTCCGTTTGCGATCATTGCTTCTTTATTAATTTGTACTACATTATATATTCTTGTTTCACTAGTACTAACAGGAATGATGAATTACCAAGATTTTAATCCACTAGGAAAATACCCTGATGCTATCAAAGCTCCAGTAGCTTATGCATTTGATATTGCCGGGCAAGGCTGGGCTGGTTCTATTATTACTGTTGCTGCAACTATAGGTTTGATTTCTGTATTAATGGTAATGATCATGGGACAATCAAGAATCTTCTTAGGTATGTCTAAAGATGGATTAATTCCTTCTGTTTTCTCTAAAGTAAATCCTATTTCAGGAACTCCAAAAACAAACTTAATGATTTTAGGAGGTATTATCGCAACTGTTGCTGCATTTACACCAATCAACAAATTAGCTGATATGACAAGTTTTGGTACTTTGTTTGCCTTTACAATGGTTTGTATCGCTGTTTGGATTTTAAGAGTAAAACAACCGGGATTAAACAGAACTTTTAAAGTTCCTGCTTTACCAGTTATTGCTGTTCTTGGAATCGCAATTAATTCTTACTTAATTTTTAATTTAAGTTTAGATGCTCAATTATTATCATTTGGATGGCTTATAATTGGTATTCTGGTTTACTTCGGATACAGTAAGAAAAGATCAAGACTTAACGATACTACAACTGAAGAATAAAATACTATTGATTTATAAAAAAAACTCCAAATCTAAGATTTGGAGTTTTTTTTATAAATCAAATACTGAAGTTCTTTTAGAACGAATTAAATCTTTCAATCTAATCCAAAAGGCCAGAGTTAAATAAACTCCAAATCCTAAACCAGCAGTTACAAATGATATGTAGATAAAAAATAATCGCACACTTGTTACACGCATTCCTAATTTATCTGCTAATCTCGATGAAACATGGAAACCATATTTTTCGAAAAAAAATTTAAGTTTTAAAATTGCTGACATCTTTATTTTAGACTTTAGATTTTATATTCCTGATTACAAAAGTACAAATTATCTAATTCTTTTTAAGCAATTCAATTCCAACAGCGCATTTTAAACAGGCTTTATTATTACAGTATTCATTTTTAAGCTCTAACAGAGACTGACTCTCAAATGCATTTGCTGATTTTATGCCAAATGAATTAAACTTATCTATAACGGCATTTTTTTCTGAAGCAACTTCTATCATAAAATCAATTAAATCTTCTGTTACAAACTCTCCTATTGTATTTGAATAAGCAAACTGAATTGGTATTATAGTATTTATAATTATCAAATCCAGAAATGATTTTGATAATGGCTTCGCTTTCTTTAGACTTTCTTTATCGAACTGATAATGATTTTTCCAATATTCGCTTGAAGAAACATTCAGCAGATTATAAACTTCTTTAGCAGATTTTAAAGCTATTATTTTAGAAAACAAATTTTGATGTTTATGATATAACTCCGCAAGCTGAGAAAGTCTTATTGTTGGAAAATTATCTGGGCGGAGCTTAAAAAACAAAACCGGATCAACATGTGTTTTTACTAGTTGGTATTTATGAAGAAGAAAAAAATATTTAAACTTCAGATCTTTAAAATAAACGTCTTCCTTTTCTCCTTCTAACAAACCTGCAGTTCCCAAAAATAAAGCTTCAAGACTGCCTGCTTCAAAACTTTCCTTTCTAATAATCGAAAAAGGTATTGATTTAGCAATCTGTAAAAATGAATTTCCGTTTGTATTTAAACCAAAGTTCTTTGCCAGCATACAAAACAAAACGGCTTCCCAATCCTGATTTGTTTCCTCAAACAATTCGTAAACAAATGCCGATTTGCGTTCTAACCGCTCAAAAAACAATCTTTCCTGCCAGTTTTTAAATATAAAATCGTCAATCTCATTTAATTGTCGTTCACAGGAAATCCATGTTTTTGGCGAAACAAGTGCATAATAATTTTCTATTATTTCCTGAGAAACATAATCCTTAAGAATCAAAACTGGGATTTCTGTATTGTTTTCCCTAAAAATTGCTGTATCATTCTCCCAAACAACATGGAGAATAACATTTTCATAAGCAGGATCTTTTTCATGATTGTGCAGATACCAATCTGAAGATTTTAAATGTATTTCTACATTTCCTGCCCACTTTTGATCTCCAATTTTTATGTGTGCGTTAAAAAAATCTGGTCCAGAAAGTCCTAAATAATCACCCGGCTTAATAATTGTGATTGATTCATTTTGTGCTGTTTTTAAATTCAGGTTATCAAACTTCCTGAATTTCCATAAATAATGAAGAAAATCTTCTTTCATTTTTTTTACTATTGTAATTACAATTTAAAAATAACAAATTTAATATTATTCTTACAAATTTATTTTCAGAAATAAAAAAATCCACAAACCTGATTCAATCTGATTTGTGGATTAAAGTTTTATTGACCAACCTATTTAATAGAGCCAATAATATCATATTTTGTAATAATGTGATGGTTTCCGTTTGCTAAATCAACAAGAACTGCATCATTTTCTTTGGTAAATAGTTTTGATACTTCTTCGATTGGTGTTCCTAATTTTACAATTGGAAAAGGTTTCCCCATTACTTCTTTAATAGGTTTTTCGGCTACGTTTTTATCAGCAACATAACTTCTAAACAAATCTGTTTCATCTACAGAACCAACAAAACCGTTTATATCAACAACCGGAATCTGCGAGATTTTATATTTACGCATACGCTCAATGGCATGAGAAACTAATTCTTCTGTACGAACAACAATTAATTCCTTGTCGATGTGATCTTTAATAACATCTTCTGCTTTAGTAACATTTTCTTCTAAGAATCCGCGTTCACGCATCCAGTCATCATTAAACATTTTACCTACATAACGGCTTCCTGAATCATGAAATAAAACAACAACAACATCATCTGGTTTAAAGTGTTCTTTTAACTGAAGTAATCCTTTTATACAGGCTCCTGCAGAATTACCAACAAAAATAGCTTCTTCAAGAGCAATTTTTCTTGTATAAACAGCAGCATCTTTATCGGTTACTTTTGTAAAACCGTCAATTAAGGAGAAATCAACATTTTTAGGTAAAATATCTTCTCCAATTCCTTCTGTTATGTATGAGTAAATTTCGTTTTCGTCAAAAATCCCTGTTTCATGGTATTTCTTAAAAACAGAACCATAAGTATCGATTCCCCAGATTTTAATATTTGGATTTTTTTCTTTTAAGTATTTTCCAACTCCAGAAATTGTTCCTCCAGTTCCAACACCTACAACAAAATGTGTAATTTTTCCGTCTGTCTGTTTCCAGATTTCTGGGCCGGTCTGCTCATAATGTGCCAACGAATTTGACATATTATCATACTGGTTTACATACCATGAATTTGGTGTTTCTTCGGCCAAACGTTTTGAAACTGAATAATACGAACGTGGATCTGTAGGCTCAACATCTGTAGGGCAAACTACAACTTTTGCTCCAACAGCACGAAGTATATCCATTTTTTCTTTTGACTGTTTATCTGAGATTACACAGATTAATTTGTACCCTTTTACAATTGCTACAAGCGCCAGTCCCATTCCGGTATTTCCAGAAGTACCTTCAATTATAGTTCCTCCGGGTTTAAGTCTTCCATCAGCCTCAGCATCTTCAATCATTTTTACGGCCATTCTGTCTTTTACAGAGTTTCCCGGATTAAATGTTTCGACTTTTGCCAATACTAACGCATCAATTTCAGCAACAATTTTGTTGAGCTTTACCAATGGTGTGTTACCAATTGTTTCTAAAATATTATTTGAAAAGTCCATTTTATTTAAGTTTAATGTGGTATTTAAATAATTGTATGATTTTTATTGGAAGAAATTCCAAACTAAACCAAATCTGATAACAAAATCGCGATACGGATTATCAGGTGCAGAGTAATAATTACTGCTTGAGAACAAAGCGTTTAAATGTTCTGCTTTTAAGTAAAAGCGTGTCTGGCGAATTCGTGCATTTATGAAAACATCAAAAGTGGCATAATTACCAATTTCTTTAGTATTCTGCACAAAGAATTCTCCAATAACAGGATTGTAACTATTTCCATAATATTTGGTAAAATAGTTAAATACAACTCCTCCCTGTGCGTATAACGCTTTTTTGAAAAAGTAATTTGTGTAATAGAATGTGTTTCTTGTTACAAAATCAGGCACGTTTAAAATCAACTCTGACTGATCTACTTTTTGATATAATAAGGTGTTGTTTAAAGCAAATTTTCCAAATTTAAATTCTCTACTGGCTTTAATTTCTAAATAATTAATCACATTTCCGTACTGAGCCGGTTTTACAATTTGTGTTCTAAGTGCTGCTTGTGCCGGAGTTGCCATATCAACAAAATACAAGTGATCTTTTAGGACTGTATATTGAGCTTCAGCATTTACCCAAGGCGTAGAAATGCTAGCACCTAATGAATTTATTTTTTCATTTTTAAAGTTATTCGACCAATTGTATTCTACATAACTGCTTTGGTACAAGTTGTAATTATTATTAGGCAGTTTGTTGATATTTCTATATCTAAAATCAAATTGTATCTTATCATTTAAATCATAACGCAATTTAGCATCAAGATCTGATAACGATTGGTTTGTTATCGATCTTGTATACAAAAAGCGTCCATTCCATTTATTTTTTTGATATTCATATTGCCCGCCGAAATTATTAATCTGCAAAAACAAATTATCAGGAATAACATTTCCAGAAGCGTCAATTAAAATTCTGTTGTACTTGTAGTTTGATCGGTAATCGTCTACAAAGAAATTGAATTTACCTAAAAGAGAATTTTCATAAGCAGCTCCAACTCTATTATACAATCTTTCAAAATGTGTCTGATCGTTTATACCGCTTGTAACATAAGACTCTCCAAAACGTTTTACCGGCTCTGTAAATCCATCAACAGCAGAAAGAACAGTTGCCTGATTGTATTCGAAAAATTTATTTTCGTAATTAAACTGATGGTTTATGTATAAGTTGTTATTTCCATCTTTAGGATTTATTCTAAAAGCATGGTCAAAAAACAAACGTCTTCCTTTTAAAAAGGATTTCGCATCTGTCAAATAAACCTGCAGACGCTGACGGTTTTTAAAATCGGCACTACCACTTTCAAAATCCTCAGCTGTTGTAATACCACCATTTTCTTCGTTTGAATTATCCTGATAAGTATAATGTACATTCAAGGCATATCTTCGGTTTGTAGTGGCGTAACTTGTAGTAAATCTAAAATTTCCTGCACTTACTAACTGATTGATGTAATCTCCTTCTGAACGCAGACCTCTATAAGCAATTGAGAAATTAAGGTTTTTAGATGTATTTAATGTAATAAACGAATCTACATTCTGACCTTTATTTATAGTGGTATTAAAAAATAACTCGGTTAAAGGTGTTGGAACAGAATAATATCTTATCTCATCAGCTTGTATATAATTGTAATGCTTGGCAGTAAAACCAATTTCAGGATATGGCGAATAACTGGTTAAACTATATTGCAGGATATTTAACGGCTGTCCTATATTTGGAAACTCTAAAAGCCCAAAAAGATCTTTTCTAAGATGGTTTTGTTTATAGGCACTTTTTATAGTCAGCGAAGTATCTGCATAAATGGTATCATGTTCCAGAGAAATAATTTGATATTGTTCTATTTTAGCAATTTTTGCCTTTTTCTTTTTAACTGTGTCTGTTATACTTGAATATTTTGTATTCATATCTAAACTACCTTTTGAAGTAGTTTTTTCTTGAGAAAACAATAATGTTGGTATAATTAATAGATATAAAAAAATGAATATTCTCATTTGATAGCGTTATATAAAATTATTTCGGCAAAATTTGTTGAGCAAAGGTAAAAGATAAAAACGTATAAACGAAAAAAAACAAATTGTTAGTATTGAGAAGTTTTTAATACTAAATAAAAAAAACTGCCCAACATTTTGGGCAGTTTAAAATGAAATTATAAAATATAATTACAATGGATTTTGAACTATCAATGGGTTAGCGTCAATTTCTGCCTGCGGAATTTGAAAAATAAACCTATTGTCTCCTACTGGAATATTGAACTTCCCAAATGCAGGATGATTTGATCCCGGATAATCTCTTGTTAGTGCAACACTTAAACGTTTCATATCAAACCAGGCATAACCTTCTCCCCATAATTCAATTCTTTTTTGAAGAATTATTTCATCAATTAAAGCTGTCCCAGTGTTAGTAGATAATACATAAGAAGGATCTCTTGTAATTGTAATATCGTATAAAGCTTTTTTTGCCAATGCCTCATTACCTGATCTGGCATAAGCTTCTGCTTCTATATAATACATTGCTGCTGCTCTTAAATAGATATAATCTCCTGCAGTAATTGTTGGATCCCTAAATTTTAAATTAGCATATTCTGGCAATTCTGGATAAACTGCACTTCCGCCTGGTGCCACGAAAGCTTTTTTTCTAAAATCTGTACTCGATATACTGTTATAAAGGTTTTTGTCAATATTTTTATAAACTCCTAAACCTCCAGCATATCCAGATTCATTAGTATTATCAAAATGAGAGAAAAAACTAGCCACAAAACTACTTTGAGCAGCTGTTATAGTTGCCCCCCACATTGTATCCTTATTACTTACATCATAAAAGCCTTGTTCCCATTCGCTTTCAGTCAGTAATGGGTAATTTTGTCTTGCAGCATTTGCTAAAGGAGCAGCATCACTATATTTTCCCATTTCCAAATAAACATCAGCTAAAAATGCCTGCGCAACTGTTTGATCAACTGCGTTATTATTTTTACGAATATTGCCTTGCAGCAATTCAATAGACTCTTTTAAATCATTTTCTATTAAAGTATAAACTTCCCTAACTGTTGATCTTGCTTTACCTTCTAAACTTACATCTGTATAAAGCGGAACACATAGTTTATCTTCATTCCCAATATATGTTGGTCCATACATACGTGCCAGCATAAAATAAAAATAACCTCTTAGTGCTAATGCCTGCCCTCTGATTGCTTTCATTTTTTCATCAGTTACACTTGATGGAACAGCATCTAACACAACATTTGTTGTCTTTATTTGAGGATAATATATACTCCATGCAAGTCTGGATCTTGTATTAGTCTGCTGTCTTCCCAGATAGTTGTAAAAAGAACTATACCAGCTCGATTTAGACATCAGCATATCATTAGACATTAAATCTGTAGCTGCCAATATAGATTTATGTCCATAATCTTCATGATTACCAGCTAAAGAAAGTCCATAAGATCTAAGTGCTGAATAAATTCCGTTTATAACTGCAGTATTAGCTTCTGCAGACGAAGCAAGTTGTTCATCATTAATTGTTGATTCTGGTGTAGTATCAAGAAAATCTTTCTCGCAGCTTGTAAAGATTAACAACGACAATGATAATATTATTATTTTTTTCATGTTTTAAAAATTTACTGTTAAACCAAATGAAATAGATTTCATTACGCCATATACATTTAAGGTTTGCCCATTATTATTTCTTGCTCCTAAATTATTTAATCTAGGATCCATGCCTTTTCTTTTAGACCATAAAGCTAAATTTGATCCCATTAAGCTGAATTTTGTAGATTCGATTCCTAAATCGGTAAGTATGCTATTCTTAAAATCATACGATAAAGAAACATCTTGAAGACTGATGTAATCAGATTTTATTAAGAAATAATCTGAAGCCGCCATCTGCAAAGTAGAAATATGATCTATTCGTGGTATATCAGAATTTGGATTATCTATTGACCAGGCTTTCGTTACGTCTTTATGATAATTTTGTCCAATGTTATCTGATCCTGAATACATAGCTGTTTGATATACGCTATCATACATATATCCGCCAAACTGATAAGCAAAGTTGGCCTGAAATGTTAAGTTTTTATATCTAAGTACTGTTCCAAATCCTCCGTAAACATCAGGATTAGCATCTTTACTGCTTAAATATTGTGTTGCATTGCCATATACATTGGTTGTTACTTTACCAATAACATTTCCAGATGCGTCTTTTTGATCCATATACCATAATGCATCTCCGTTTGTTTTATCAACTCCTGCAAATTCTCTCAGGTAATAGGCATACGCTGGGGCTCCAACTTCAAATCGAAAATATCCATTTGTAAATGGACTAGGCAATGCAGTGATTTTATTTTTATAATGTGTTCCATTTAGCCAAATGTTGAAATCAAAATCATTTGATTTTATCACATCTAATCCTAAGTTTACTTCTATTCCTTTATTTGACATATCCCCTATGTTCTCAGTAATAAATGAAATTCCGGTAGATGGAGAATTAGGGCGATTATATATCAAATCGCTGACATTTCTTTCAAAGTATTCTGCTTCAATATTCAATCTGTTAAATAATTGCAAGTCAAAACCAATATTCAGGTTTTTAGATTTTTCCCATTTAATATCTCTATTTCCTTGATAAACCGTAAGAACGCTTGCATTTCCTTCTGCATCAGGAACTACTTCATATTGAGTTTGATATGCATAGTAATTTCTTGAACTGCCATAATATGATCGATGACTTATTTGGGATGTTGCTGGATAATAAATATTATCATTTCCTTGTTCTCCATAACTTCCTTTTATTCTAAAATCATTTATCCATTTTGTTTTAGGAAAAAATTCTTCTTTTGATACAGACCAAGCTCCCCCAAATCCATAAAAACTACCCCAGCGATTTTCTGGTGCGAATACAGATGATCCATCTCTTCTAAAACTTCCATTAACAAAATACTTGTTTTTATAACTGTAATTTAATCTAGAAAAATAGCCCTCAACTTTATATAAATCATTATATCCATCTAAATAATTATATACTGTTGCATTACTAATAATTGGTAAGTCAGGTATAACAATACCGCTTTTTTGCCCAGCCAGCATTTTTGATTTAAAATCAGAAGATTCATGACCTAATAAAATTTCAAGATTATGATCTCCAAAAGTTTTTTTCCAAGACAATAACTGCTGATTTGTTATTGTATATTCATTTTTTGTACCAGTGCCAATTCGACCATTAACCCCCATATCATCTCCGCCTAATCCAGTAGTTGTGTCTAAATTATATCCCGAAAGGAGATCGTAACCAAGGTTGTATCTAAAATTAAACCCTTTCCAAAAATCCACCGAAACATAACCTCTGACACCAAATTTATTTTCCTGATTTAGATGCGTGTTTAACAAAGTTGTAGCATACGGATTTAAATTTGATCCATATGGACGATCACCCGTTTTATTAAACTCATAAGCCCTGCTGCCGTCAGCATTTGTAATTATGTTTCCATTGCTGTCTCTTTGCCAAATTGTATATATAGGAGCAATATTTCTTGCCCAATAAAACAAGTTGCTATATGTGGTAGATGATACTTGAGATATAGGTGCATTTTGATCTGAATTTGCATAATTTAAATTTGCCCCCATTTTTATTTTACTGGATACATTATAATCTACATTTGCTCTAACTGTGGTACGTTTAAAATTAGAGTTAATTGTATATCCATTATCAGAAAGATATCCTACTGATAAATATGAACTAAGATTTTCTGTACTGCCCGAAAGGCTGAGAAAATGTTCAGTTCTTGCAGCCTCTCTAAATAATTCCTTAGACCAAGTATCATGATACAGCAACTTAGCGTTTGGATTTATTTGTCCATTTGCAATATTTATTATTTGATTATCAGGAACATTAAAATTATTATATCCTAATGAATAAGTGTCTCCTTTAACTAAATTCTGCACAGCAATATTTGATGCATTTTCAGGCGTTTGGCCTTGATAAATTAATCCATTTCTAACTCTATTATAAACCGCTTTATAATATTCCCCAGGATCAGTAATCATATCATATTCTGGAACTGCTCTTGAATTAACTCCAATTTTAGTTTCATAAGTCACTCTTAGTGTTCCTTTTTTTCCTTTTTTGGTGGTAATAATAATTACACCATTTGCTCCTCTGCTGCCATATAGTGCATTCGAAGATGCATCTTTTAAAAAACTAATAGATTCAATATCTTGAGAAGAAATAGCATTGATATCACCATTATAAGGAATACCATCAACAACATACAAAGGTTCATTTGATGATGAAATTGACCCAAGACCTCTAAATCGTACCTGAGGTTTATCTCCAGGCTGCCCTGAATTAGAGCTGATTTGTACACCAGCTACCTTACCCGATAAAGATTGTATTGCGTTTGATGCCTGAGTGTTTTCTAACTGCTTAGCATCAATTTTAGATACAGCACCTGTGATTTCTTGTTTTTTTTGTGTTCCAAATGCCACAACTACTACTTCTTGTAATTCTTTTCCATCTTCCTGCATCTTAGCATTTACAACAGAACTGGTTCCTACTATTGCTGTAAAATCCTGCATTCCCATGTAAGAAAAGATCAAAACATCTCCTGTTTTAGCTTTTACCGAATATTTTCCATCAAAATCAGTTTGTGTACCGTTTTTGGTTCCTTTTACAATCACATTGACTCCAGGAACCGCTCCACCTCCATCTGTAACAATTCCTGATATTGTTCTTTGCTGTGCAAAAGAAAACTGCGTGCAGATCAACATCAACAATGTTAAAATAAACGTAAATTTTAATCTCATTTTAAAATTATTTTTAAATTAATAACCTGACAAAAATCAATTTATTTTCTTACAAAACAAATTTTAAAATGTTAAAAATTAAATACTTTTCCTACTTTAAAAACACATATAAAACAGTAATAACTTACTTTTAAACAAAAGCATTACATAAATCATTTTTTCTAAAAACACATTTGTTTTCTAAAATCAAATATAATTTCATTAAGATGATTGTTAAAAATTAACAAACTTGTATTCAATTTATCAAAACAAAGGACTTTATATCCTTTATTTTCAATATTGCTTTTTAATGATTTTTAGAAAAAAAATATAATATTTGTGGTTCAAAAAAAATAAAAATGCTGCAACTTAATTATTCAGGATTTACTCTGGAGACAGGAACTGACGAAGCTGGCAGAGGATGTTTAGCGGGGCCGGTTACCGCAGCTGCGGTAATTTTACCCACGGCTTTTGAAAATAAAATCTTAAACGACAGTAAGCAATTATCAGAAAAAGCACGTGCGCTTTTAAAACCTGTAATCGAAGAACAAGCGCTTTGTTTTTCTGTAACTCATCTATTTCCTGACGAAATTGACGAAATAAATATCTTAAATGCTTCTATGAAAGGAATGCAGGAATGTATTTTGAAATTAAAACATATTCCTGAATATATTATTGTTGACGGAAATCGCTCTTTAAATGCAAAATTAGGATTGAAAAACACTTTTGGAAAACAATTTTCTGTAGAAGAAATTGAACTCTTAAAATCAATCCCTAATCAAAGTATAATTAAAGGTGATGCTAAATTTTTGAGTATTGCCGCAGCTTCGATATTAGCCAAAACTTATCGTGATGAATATATGGATCAAATTCATGAAGAATTTCCAATGTATAATTGGAAACAAAACAAAGGATATCCAACAAAAGAACATCGCGAAGCCATTAAAAAATATGGCACTACAAAATATCACCGAATGAGTTTTAGACTTCTGCCGGATCAATTAGAGCTTAATTTTTTTGAATAAAAAAAGACTTATCAAAAGATAAGTCTTTTTTTATTTTAAACTATTTCAGCTTCAAACAAATGAGTTAAATGTTTTATGATTTTAGACTTTACTTCGTCTTCATCTACTTTTTCTACGCCAAGTTCAACGTTTAAAGATGTAACACCTTTTCCACGAATGCCGCACGGAATAATATTATCAAAATAACCTAAATCTACATTTACATTTAAAGCAAATCCATGCATGGTTACCCAGCGCGAAGCGCGAACACCCATTGCGCATATTTTACGTGCAAACGGAGTTCCAACTCCTAGCCAGACTCCTGTTTCGCCCTCACTTCTGCCAGATTCTAATCCGTATTCTGCCAGAGTCAGAATCATAGATTCTTCGAGTAAACGCAGGTATTTATGAATATCCGTAAAGAAATTTTCTAAGTCCAGAATTGGATATCCCACAATTTGTCCCGGTCCGTGATATGTGATATCACCGCCGCGATTAATTTTATAAAAAGCTGCTCCTTTTGCTTCGAGCTGTTTTTCGTTTAATAATAAGTTTTCTAAATCGCCGCTTTTACCTAAAGTATAAACATGCGGATGCTCAACAAACAATAAATAATTGGATGTTGGCAAGTCCAGTTCTTCTCTTCTGTTTTTGATTTTTAAATCGACAATATCCTGAAAAAGTTCTTCCTGATATTCCCAAGTCGATTTATAGTCTCTGTTTCCCAGATCCTGAAGTTGAATTTTTTTATTCATTTTAATTATTTTTCAAACTCAACATCAAAGTTAAGTTTGTCAGGATTCTCCATATAATCCGTGAAAGGGTATTGAATTGTAATTGATTTTCGGTCGTCGCTGAATAAAGCGTTTGGATTGGATACTTTTTTTATCTTTTTTGGGAAATTATATTTCACCACATAAGTTGAAGAAGCAAACATCATTTTAGACATATCTCCGGCAGAATCTTTCGGTTTTTGTGCCTTTTTTTGCGCATCAATAACTGCTTTTCTGGTGAATTTTTTCCCGTCGTAACTATAACTTAATTTACTGTTATTGTCGCCAAAACCACTTCCAAAAGGAGATGCTGCTGCTCCGCCTTCTAGTTTTTGAAGTGTGCTGAGTGTTTGCAGAATATCCTGCATTTCGTTTACATTTTTAAAGTCAGTCGACAAAGTCATTAAAAATTGCTTTTTCTCAGAACTCATTTTAGTATTGACTACAAAATTTTCGAGTTTTTTAATTTCTTTTTGAGCCTCGGGTGATAGTTTTGCAATACTGTCTTTTTTCTCGTCAAATAATTGTTTGAAAGTAAAACTAGAATCGATCTCTTTTTTTGCATCAGCTCCCATTTGATTTCCTATCTGGTCGCCCGCCATTTCCATTAAAGCCGAACCGTCCATATCTACAGAGAATTTTCCGGTTCCGTTATCGTTAATTGTAATATTTTCAGTAAAAGTGCAGCTCGTTAGAGTTGCTAATAAAAGGCAGAAACCAAATAATTTGTATAATTTCATCGTAGTACAATTTTTATCAAAGATACGAAGTCTATTTTGAATTGTTTAATTGTTGATTTGTTTAATCGTTTAGGCGAAAAAATGGCTTACAGATTTGGCAGATGTAACGGACACCAAGCAGATGATTTTACTCTAAAACCACTTCTAAATTTGTCATTTCAGGATCTTGCAAACAATCTGAAAGCAGAAATTCTAAAGTTAAAGATCTTTTATCTGCACTAACAAAAGCTTTTGAATTAGAAACTGATTTTATATTTCTTGGAAAATGATAATTTAAAATATATGACTGTACCAGTTTTAAAGCTCCATATTTAGCATTGAATTCCTTAGATTGTTTTTTTGCTTTTTCCAGCTCTGTTTTATTTATAATCGAAACCAAACGGCTGAACGTTTTTCCGTCAAAATTATAGCCGATTCTGAAATAATGATTTTCTGCACTTAAGGCATAATTATGCTCAATATCTGATGCATAATCTTCCGTTTTATACAAATCCGGAATTTCCGAAACTGCATTAAAATGAAGGACAAACTCATTTTTATATTCTTTTTCAAAAGAACTTCTTTTGGTATGCACTTTTACATTGGCATATTTTTGAAATAACTGCTGTTCTTCCGGCAGGTATTTCAAAAAGTTTTCCTTGTATTTATTAATGTAGTCCTTAAAAACATAAGTCGTATCCTTAAAAACATTCTCTTTAGTGTATTCTTCGCCTGCAAGCTGCATATAGCTGTTTTCTTCTCGATGTTGTTTTATTTCTATAACACCGCTTCCGTCTGGATTGATTGTAATAGTTTCGGTAACTTGACAGCCGGTAAAAGAAACCAATAGTAGAAAAATCGATAAATATTTCATTTATTTTTAAAATGCTAAGGTTCTAAGAAGCTAAGATAGTAGTTTTTCTACGTTTATTTCTTACAGAAATATTTTACTCAACAATAGAAACATCCCAAAAACAAAATATCTAGTCCAGCCCCGATAGAAGCGATATCCTTTTTTTCCCTTCTTTAGGGAAGAAAAGATACAAGCGGATAGCGGGACTAAAGGTGGTTGAACCCCAATAAATTGATGCTGCAAAAAATCTAAAATCTGGATTCTAAATTCTGCATTCTTTTCTTTATCTTTGCACACTTAAAAAATAGAGCACAAAATGGCATTATCAGAACAAGAAATCATCAGAAGAGAAAAACTTCAAAACTTACGCAATCTGGGAATCAATCCTTATCCAGCTAATCTTTTTCCTGTAAATCATACTTCGAAGCAGATAAAGGAAACTTTTGAGGAAGGTAAGAAGGTTATCGTTGCGGGACGTTTGATGAGTGTTCGTGATCAGGGTAAAGCTTGTTTTGCTGAATTACAAGACAGCGAAGGACGTATTCAATTGTACGTAAACCGAGATGTTTTATGCGAAGGCGATGATAAAACTTTATACAACCAAGTATTCAAAAAATTAACCGATTTAGGAGATTTTATTGGTATTGAAGGTGAATTGTTTACTACACAAGTTGGAGCAAAATGTATTCGAGTAACCGGCTTTACTTTCTTAAGCAAAACATTACGTCCGTTACCTTTACCAAAAGTTGACGAAGACGGAAATGTACACGATGCTTTCAACGATGCTGAATTGCGTTACAGAATGCGTTATGTAGATTTAACTGTAAATCCACAAGTAAAAGAAACGTTTATTAAACGTACAAAGTTATTTACTGCAATGCGTGGTTATTTTAACGATGCTGGATATCTTGAAGTAGATACTCCGGTTTTACAGTCAATTCCTGGTGGAGCTTCGGCAAGACCATTTATTACGCACCATAACTCACTTGATATTCCGCTTTACATGCGTATTGCGAATGAGTTGTATTTAAAAAGATTAATTGTTGGTGGATTTGAAGGTGTTTATGAGTTCTCTAGAAACTTCCGTAACGAAGGTATGGACAGAACGCATAATCCTGAGTTTACTGCAATGGAAATATATGTAGCTTATAAAGACTACAACTGGATGATGGAATTTGCTGAAGGTTTATTAGAGCATTGTGCGATTGCAGTAAATGGTACAAGCGAAGTTACTTTTGGCGAGCACAAAATCAACTTTAAAGCGCCTTATGCACGCGTTACCATGACAGATTCTATCAAACATTTTACTGGTTTTGATATCTCTGGAAAAACAGAACAAGAATTGTTTGAAGCAGCAAGAGGAATGGGAATCGAGGTTGACGAAACAATGGGTAAAGGAAAATTAATTGATGAGATTTTTGGAGCTAAATGTGAAGGAAATTATATCCAGCCTACTTTCATTACAGATTATCCTAAAGAAATGTCTCCGCTTTGTAAAGAACACAGAGATAATCCAGATTTGACTGAGCGTTTTGAATTAATGGTTTGCGGTAAAGAAATTGCAAATGCATATTCTGAATTAAATGACCCAATCGATCAAAGAGAGCGTTTTGAAGACCAAATGCGTCTTTCTGAAAAAGGTGATGACGAAGCAAACGGAATTATCGACGAAGATTTCTTAAGAGCGCTTGAGTACGGTATGCCTCCAACATCTGGAATGGGAATTGGTATGGATCGTTTGATTATGTATTTAACAAACAATGCTTCTATTCAGGAAGTTTTATTGTTCCCTCAAATGCGTCCTGAAAAAAAACAAGCGCAGATTGAACTTTCTGATGAAGAAAAATTTATCATTGACCTGCTTACGAAAAATGAAAATAGAATGGATTTAACGCAGCTAAAAATTACAGCTAACTTAAGCGGTAAAAAATGGGATGCGTCGATGAAAAACTTATCTAAACACGGTTTAACCAAAGTTGTTGTTGACGGCGAGTTTAAATTTGTAGAACTAGTTGGTTAAATTCCAAAATTAAAATTCCAAGTTGGATCTTATAATATTCAAACCCGACAGGTTTTTAAAACCTGTCGGGTTTTCTTTTTAGAACGAATATTTTTCATACTTTTTATCATTGATATCCAAAACTTTAGTACTTTCTTTAGGAACATCTCCTTTCCATTTTTCTTCTATAGATGGATTCGAAGGATATTTTCCATTTTTCATTTTTATATGATGAAATAAACCGCCGCTTTTCATCAAAAGGTCATAAAATTTTTCAGTAGATGAAGTCGTAACATAAATTGGAAAATCGGTCACGGTAAAATGATTAATTACACTTCCATCGTTATTTAAAATATATCCGGAGCAACCTCCGCTTCCGCAGAAATAGGAATTAGAAAACCCAACAAAATACTCGTTTTTCTTATCGTTATTCAAATCAAATTCTTCGTAATAAAAATAACGATCCTCTTTTGTCATTGCAGGAATATCTTTTTTTAATAAAACATTTAATTGTTTTCTTATCAGATCTACTGCTTTATCATCTCTTGGCGGAGCATCGCTTAAATTTGCTGTTCCTCCTATTGTTTTAGATAAAGTATCCTGAACAATTGTTTTGACAATATTTTTTGAATCATTTTTATTCTGACAGGAATAAAAAGCCAGAATAAGAATTGTAATTAGAATTTTATTTTTCATAATCTGATATTTTAAATTAAAAATTTCTTCCAAACCCGACAGTCCCGAAGCCTAGGGATAAAAAACTATTGGGTTTAACCCTAAGATAATTTAAACCAGCAGAGCTGCTTTGTTTTCAATATCATTTTTCGCTAACAATGATTTTATATTGTTAAAAGTCACCAAAGCAATCTGGGTTAAAGCTTCATTAGTAAAAAACGCCTGATGCGCCGTTACCAAAACATTTGGAAAACTCATTAAACGCTGAATTGCGTCATCCTGTATAATATCTGCTGATAAATCTCTAAAGAACAGTTTTTCTTCCTGTTCGTAAACATCAATTCCTAAATAACCTATTTTACCTTCTTTTAAACCTTCAATTACACTTGAAGTTTCTATTAATCCGCCGCGGCTTGTATTGATAATCATCACATTATCTTTCATAAAAGAAATCGAAGTCTTATTAATTACATGCTTCGTCTGGTCATTTAATGGGCAGTGAAGCGAAATAATATCACTTGATTTAAAAATCTCCTCTAAACCAACAAAAGATACGCCGTCCTTTTTCATTTCTTCACTTTCCACAATATCATACACCAAAACTTTACAGCCAAAACCCAATGCAATTTTAGAAAATGCTTTTCCGATATTTCCAGTTCCAATAATCCCGATTGTTTTTCCGAATAAGTCAAAACCTAATAATCCGTTTAAGGAGAAATTTTGTTCACGGACTCTGTTGTAAGCTTTATGTGTTTTTCGGTTTAAAGTTAAAATCATGGCCATCGCATGTTCTGCAACGGCTTGTGGTGAATAAGCTGGAACGCGACAGACTTTAATTGCATACTTTTTTGCAGCATCCAAATCTACATTATTAAATCCTGCACAACGCAAAGCGATAATTTTTATGCCTTTTTCTGCTAATTGCCTAATAACCTGTTCGTTTACAATATCATTTACAAAAACACAAACGATAGAAGCATTTTCGATTAAAACCACCGTTTGCGGATTTAACTGCGTTTCGTAAAAATCTAATTGAAAACCAAAATCAGCATTGTATTGATTAAAAAACGTTTTGTCATAAGGCTGAGTTGAAAAAAAAGCAATTCTTTTTGATATTTCTGATAAACTCATAATCATTGTTTTGGTTCTTAATTTCTGGTTTTACTAAATTAAGCAATTAATTCTGAAGTAAATCTCTGATTATGAAGAATCAACTTATTTCAAATATTCTTTTCCATGAGCAATAATAAAACCCTTTTTTGGGTGTAAGATGGAAACATCATAATCTAAACTCATGAGCATTTTTAGACCATTAATAGATTCTACTTTATTTTTACCATTCCAACCCAAATTTAAGCCATACAAAATAAATTCTCTAATATATTTAGGTCGGTTTAAATTGACAACTTCTTCTTCTTTAGTCGATAACTTAGTTAGTTTTATACCTGTTTTTAAAGGATTTCCAGCATACATATCTTCCCAAGTAATAAAATTAATTCTCAATGGCGTCAATTTATAATTCTCTAAAAATATTGTTATTTCAAATGTTGCTATATCTATACCGGTTCCAAATCCAGTCACAGATTTATACAAATAGACATTATCTTCAATCGTAATTCTTCTTAATGCCATGATTTATTATTCTCTAAACTTTAAATAGTCAGTGCTAAAAAGTAAACCAATCCCGCTGTAAGGGTCTCTTCTTAAATCATAAAAATTAGTTACTCCTGCCAAATCATTATATAAATCAACAATTATTGAAGATTGCTGAAATCCATCTATTGTATGATTTATAATAGTATCTGCCAAGCAGGTTAATTCTTTTGTAGAATTTGTGATTCCGATGTTATTTCCTGTTTCCCAATCCCAAATAATCCATTCCCAATTATGCTTTTGTCGAACGCAATCAAGCCATAAATAAGAAAGATTCTTGATTTTGATTTTGCCTAAATCTTTTTCTTTCCAATACTCAACACTTTCAATTATTGCCTTTATTGCTTCATCTGTTTGATTGTATACAAAATTAGGATTTGAAACCTGAATAATCTTTACAGCATCTCCAATCTTTGTATTAATCGATTTTATTTCTTTTTCATTTGGTTTCCTTAAAAAAGCAAATTCAATATCCAGCCTTTCAAAAACATTTCCTGCTGACTTTAAAAGCATTACACTAGGAATGCATTTTGTGTTGGTATTTTGATCTAAAAATTCTTCGTTTGGATCAAATGAGAAATTTTCATCAGTATAGAAACCAGATACATATTTTTCTTCAATTTCTTTTATCAGTTTGTAATTCTCATAATTAAATTGATCCTTTATTTGATCTTCATTCTCAAACCTGCAAAAATAATCCGGCTGGAGCATCCAATATAAACAGAGAGCTGTTCCCTTATCAAGATATTTTTGCTTTATAATCCATTTAAAAGGCTCAATTCCGTCATCATAATTCCAATGCATAACGAATTGATGCAATTCCGGAGCAGTCAATTTTTGGTAGGACATCTCGCCATTTACTGCATCAAGAACCCTGTTCTTATTCTTTTTATTAAACTCTTCCATCTTCTTTTAATTCTTTTTATCTAAAACTTAAAACAGTTTTCAAATTTAAAACTATTCTTACAAATAAGAGTTGCGGTTTTAAATATTTATTATAAAAAAAATAAAATTCTCATTGGTGTTCTCTCATTTATAATTTATAAACTATAAATAAAGCAGAACCTAAACAATATAAATTAAACCAAATCAGTTTATTATAGTCTAAACGCTATAACCTTAAAAAGACAAATCATGAAAAAATTATTTATCGCAGCAATGTTATTTGTTGGAATAGCAGGCTTTGCACAAGACACAGATCAAAACCCGGAACGCGAACAGAGAGAAAGACTGACTCCGGAACAGCGTAATGAAAAGCAATTACAAAAACTGACTTCCGAATTGAGTTTAGATGCTAATCAGCAGGCTCAGGTAAAACAGTTATTGGCAGAAAGAAGTGCGAAAGCAGAAAAACTAAGAGCAGAAAGAAAAGATAAAAAAGACAGCGGCACCAAACCAACTGCAGCCGAAAGAGAAGCTCTTAAAAATGAACTTAAAGCAGAAAAAGATGCTAACGATGCTAAAATGAAAACAATCTTAACAGCAGATCAATACACAAAATGGCATACTTTACAAGAAAAAAATAAAGACAAAGCCAGAGAAAAAATGAAAGAATATAGAAAAGAAAACAACTAATTAGTTTTTACAAAAAGAGGCCGCAAGCCTCTTTTTTGTTTTTTAAATAACATTATATTTTTCTTAATACTTTCTGTTAAATAAAAGATAAACCTAAAAATGCCATTAAACTTAATAAACCTGTAGAAGTCTAATTGCTATAAACCTTTAAAAAAGACGAAAAATGAAAAAATTATTTATTGCTGCTTTATTATTCGTTGGAATAGTAAGTTTTGCACAAGACATCAATCAGAAACCGGCACAAGATCAACGCGAAAAATTAACTCCGGAACAACGCAGTGAGAAACATTTGCAAAAATTAACTTCTGATTTGAACTTAGATAAAAATCAACAGGAACAGGTAAAACAGCTTTTGGCTGAAAGAAGTGCAAAAGCAGAAAAGTTTAGAGAAGATAGAAAAAACAACAAAACAAAACCTACAGCTGAAGAAAAAGAAGCATTTAAAAAACAAATGAAAGCTGATAAAGAAGCGGCTGATGCTAAAATGAAAGCCATTTTAAATGCTGATCAATACACAAAATGGACAGCTTTAAAAAAAGACTATAAAGATCACAAAGGAGACCACAAAGGTCATTTTAAATCACCACAGGAACGTGACCAAGCTCATTTGCAAAAACTGACAACTGATTTAAACTTAAATGCAGATCAGCAAAAACAAATCGGTGAACTTTTATCTGACAGAAGTACAAAAATGGCGATGCTTAAAAAAAGCAGAAGAGATTCTGGTATTCAGCCAACAGATGCTGACAAAAAAGCCATGAAAAAACAAATGGAAGAAGATCACAAAGCGTATGATGCTAAAATGAAATCTATTTTGAATGCAGATCAATATAAAAAATGGACCGCAATTCAAAAAGAGCGTAAAGAGAAAATGAAAGAACACAGAAAAGACAAAAAATAATGCATAAAAAAAGAGGCTTTAAAAGCCTCTTTTTTGTTATTAAAATGTTTTCGAAACCTTGTCGATCGCATTAATTGTAAAATCTAAATCTTCATACGTTAAAGCATCTGTAATAAACCAAGTTTCGTATGCAGATGGTGCAATGTAAACTCCTTCCTGCAGTAATCCGTGGAAGAATTTCCTAAACGTTTCGTTATCTCCTTTTGCAGCAGTTTTAAAATCTGTCACCGGATCTGCATCAAAGTGAACCGAAATCATAGAACCTACTCTATTAATCGTAAATACAACATTATTAGCTTTTAAAACTCTGTCGATTCCTGCTTCTAAATAAGCTGTTTTTTCTTCTAAACGTGTAAAAATTTCTCTATCTGAATCAAGAGCTTTTAACATTGCCAATCCAGCAGCCATTGCTAATGGATTTCCAGACAATGTTCCTGCCTGATAAACGGGTCCAAGAGGCGCTAAATAGTTCATAATTTCTTCACGGGCAGCAAAAGCTCCAACTGGCAATCCTCCACCGATAACTTTTCCGAAAGTCACGATATCAGCATCAATTCCATATAATTCCTGAACTCCGCCGCGTGCTAAACGGAAACCAGTCATTACCTCATCAAAAATCAATAAGATTCCGTTTGCTGTACACAAATCTCTTAAACCTTGCAAGAAACCTTTTGCTGGTGGAATACAACCCATATTTCCAGCAACAGCTTCGATAATGATAGCAGCAATTTCTCCTTTGTTAGCTTCGATTAAAGTTTTTACATTCTCTAAATCATTGTATTTTGCTAATAAAGTATCTTTTGCAGTTCCTTCTGTAACCCCTGGACTATTTGGAGATCCAAAAGTTACTGCCCCGCTTCCTGCCTGAATCAGGAATGAATCAGAATGTCCGTGATAGCAACCTGCAAATTTGATGATTTTGTCTCTTTTAGTAAATCCGCGAGCCAGACGAATTGCGCTCATACAAGCTTCTGTACCCGAATTTACAAAACGTATTTTGTCAATATTTGGAACCATAGAAACGGCTAAAGCAGCAATTTCTGTTTCCAATTCTGTCGGCATTCCAAATGAAGTTCCCAGTTTTGCTTTTTCGATTACAGCATCAACAACCGGCTGATAAGCATGGCCTAAAACCATTGGTCCCCAAGAGTTGATGTAATCTATTAATTTGTTTCCGTCTTCATCATATAAATAAGCACCTTTGGCACTTTTTACAAAAATCGGAGTTCCGCCAACTGCTTTAAAGGCTCTTACTGGTGAATTTACTCCTCCCGGAATTACTTTTTCTGCTTCAGCAAAAAGCTGACTACTTCTTTTATATAACATTCTTATTTTAGATTTCTTGATAATTGTTAATTGTCAATTATCAATTGATAATTATTTCACTCTCAACCTCTGCCCAATCGAAATTGCATTATCAGTTAGATTATTCTTTTGTTTTAAATCATCAACTAATAAGTTGAATTTTTTCGAAATTGAGTATAACGTATCTCCTTTTTGAACTTCGTATAAATTAGGATCGTTTGAATTCATATTGATCTTAGGGTCTGACGCGACATCATAAGATGATTTTTTTGGCGGAACCGAAGTATTAATTGGCACATAGTTTCTTCCTGTAACCTGACAATCATATTGATGCAGATTATAACGTTCAATATAGCTGATTAACTTATCTGGATATTTAGGATCTGTTGCATAACCAGCAGCTCTCAATCCTTTTGCCCAGGATTTATAATCGTCTTTTTCGTAAGTAAATAAGGTAGCATATCGCTTTTTCCCAACCAAAAATAAGGCATGATCTCTATAGGATTCAGATGCCTGCGGATATTTTCTAAAACATTCCTGAGCTGAGTCATCGTCGTGGCGAACACTTTCTCCCAGCCAATCATTATGACATTTAATTCCAAAATGATTATTAGCATCTACAGCTAAATCTCCTCTGCCCGCACCCGATTCTAAAATTCCCTGTGCTAAAATAATACTTGCCGGAATGCCGTAAGTTTTCATGTTTCCCATTGCAATGTCTTTGTATTGCAAAACATAATTATTGATTAAATCACTGGTAACAACTGTTTTTGAAGTAGATTGAATAACCTCAGTTGTATTATTTGTCGAAGGATATTTAGCAGTAGGTCTAGCAGGAGCGGTTCTTTTTGCAGATGCGGTTCCAGTTTGAACGGCTGCCGCTTTTTTAGTCGTCGCGATGGCAGGCTTACTAGAAGAGCAGCTTGCTAAAGCTAATATTACGAGAAGTAATACAATTTTTTTAATCATTGGTTTTGAGTATTGGTAATTTCTTCTGCTTCAACTTTATATTCATTCCGTGTATTCCCTGCAATCCGCCTGTGTGAATGAGTAAAATTTTTGAATGTGCAGGAAAATAATTTTTGTTTATTAAATCTATAACGCCAAAAACCATCTTTCCTGTATAAATTGGATCTAAGGGCACTTTTGTTTCTTCAAAAAAAGAATTAATAAATTCAATTAATTCTAAATTTATCTTGCCATAACCTCCAAAATGATAGTCAGAAATTAAATTCCAGTTATCTTTATTTGCAAAAATACGAATTTCATCGTTTAAAAAGTCACCTTTTAACGCTGGAAAGCCCAAAATTTTCTGATTTGGCAATGCATTATTAATTAATCCCGAAATTGTGCCGCCTGTTCCAACTGCACAGCATACGTAATTAAAAACCGAATCTTCTTCTGTCAAAATCTCCTCGCAGCCCTTTACAGCAAGTTCATTTGTTCCTCCTTCCGGAACCAAATAAAAATCACCGAACTTGTCTTTCAGCTTTTCTATAAACGACTTTTCACTTTTTAAACGGTACTCTTCTCTCGAAACAAACTCAAACTGCATTCCGTTTTCCTGAGCAAATTTCAAGGTTGGATTTTCCTGTATTTTGTCCAAAAGTTCATCGCCTCGAATTATTCCGATGGTTTTAAAGCCTTGTTCTTTTCCTGCATAAGCAACTGCTGCAATATGATTGGAAAATGCTCCGCCAAAAGTCAGTAAAGTTTCTTTATTTTCGGCTTTTGCCTTAAGTAAATTGTATTTTAGTTTTCTGAATTTATTGCCCGAAACAAACGGATGAATTAAATCTTCACGCTTTATAGTCAGCGAAATATGATTTGGAAACTGAATATTTATATTTTGATTGAAAACTGGATTCATTTTTAATAGCTGAAAGTCAAAAGTCGAAAGTCAAAAGTGATAATCTTTGTCTTAATACCTTTAATGCTTATTGATTTTTATGTAATGTGAAAACTGAAAAAAAGATCGTTTTTTTAAATAATTCATGTCGGTTTCTTTTGCGTAAGCTTCTCTTTCAAAACTAATATTTCGATACGCCAAAGCCCCATTTTTATATTGAATGAGACGAATTAAATATTCAAAAAAATACCAGATAAAAAACGGAATCACTAGAAGCTCCAATTGTTGTCTTAAATGGATTTTTTCATGATTAACAAAAACTTTATTTGTCTTATCATAATCATATTTTGCAATTACAAACGGAAATACAGCCATTCCTCGATAACCTTTCGGAATTAAATATTTGGCAACAATCAGAAACATTGGCTGTAAAATTTATAAATTTGTAGCTATAAAATTGTTCGATTTCAATAAAATCACAATCAAATATTTATATTTTTGATTTTTAGTTTATTCAAAAAAGAACACGAAGCAGATTTATGAAAGAGCAAAGTAATGAAAATAAATTAATCGAAGGCGAAGATTTTTACTATACGCCCGAAGGTTATAAATGCTTTACTGAAAAACATCATTTAAAAAGAGGCTATTGCTGCAAAAGCGGCTGTCGCCATTGTCCGTACGGATATGATAAAAAAACAGGAAGAATAAATAAACCTTCATAAAATTCTATAACACGCAATGAACGTTTTTATCAATAAAAATATACCCGAAGCTGGTCTTAGATTACTTCAGGAAAAAGACATAAATCTGACTATAAATCCAACAGAAAATGTATTATCCAGAGAAGAATTTATTAAAATCTGCCAGAAAAACGATGTTCTTTTAAATGTTGGAACCCAAATTTTTTTTGATGAAGATTTTTTTCAGCAATGTCCCAATTTAAAAGGTATTGCTTTGTTTTCTGTGGGATTTGATTCTGTCAATATTCCATCGGCAAACAGCCATAAAATTCCTATTGGAAATACGCCCGATGTTTTAAGCAGAGCGACATCTGATGTTGCATTTTTATTGATGCAGAGCGTTGCCCGAAAATCATTTTTCAACTATAGAAGAATTTTAAACAACGATTGGGGAAGTTTTGATCCGTTAGCCAATTTAGGGCAGGAACTGTATGGTAAAACTTTAGGAATATTTGGTTTGGGAAGAATTGGTTTTGAAATGGCGCAAAAGTGTAAAGCAGCTTTTGGAATGAACATTATTTACCACAATCGTTCTCGCAAACAAGATGTAGAAAAAGAATTGGATGCTAAATTCGTAGATTTTGAAACCCTGCTTACCGAAAGTGATGTTTTGAGTATTCATGCTAATTACAGTACAGAAAACAATGAGATTTTCAATAAAAATGCTTTTGCTAAAATGAAATCGAATTCGATTTTCATTAATACCGCAAGAGGAAAATTTCATAATGAAAATGATTTGTTTGAGGCGCTGACTAATAATATAATCTGGGGCGCTGGATTAGACGTTACCAATCCCGAACCAATGAAACAAGATAATCCGTTATTGTCGCTTGCAAATTGCTGCGTTTTACCGCATATTGGTTCAGCAACATACGAAGCCCGAAACGGAATGGCTGTTTGTGCAGCACAAAATGTAATTGCGGTTATTGAAGGCAAAAAAATGCCGTTTTGTGTTAATGAGGAAGTTTATTCTTAATGAGATAATGTGGCAATTTGATAATTAAGATAATTTCCCAATCTAAAATCAACAATCTAAAATATCAAATATGGATATTCGTTCGAGAAAATTTAGGATTACAATCCACAAATCCTATCATAGGTCGGATATCCGTTATCCCTAGTTTTTTAATTAGAAAATGTGACAATTTGAAAATTAGATATTTAAATAAATTTCAGATTTTAAATTGCAATTTCGCTGGGTAATATTTCGCTCCGCTGGAGCTTTTGTATTGGTGTAATTATTGTTTTTCTGTAAATATTTCGCCTTTCCAAGGCTTTATTTTATCAGCTCCAGAAGAGCTAAATATTTATAGAACCAATTAACAGTCCATCATTTTTGAGCAGTGGCGCAGCATATTTTAAATAGATTTTTCTAAACTTAAAAGCTCCGTGAGGAGCGATATATTTATAGAAATAACCGTCAGTCACATTTGAGCCCCAGCGGGGCGGCATAATTAAAAAAACAAAAAATTAATCTGCTGTTAATCTAACTGTAATAACTTAGCATCTTAGATCCTCAGCACCTTAGCATCTCTAAAAAAATGACTTTCAAAGAACAAATACAACAAGGAATACCTTCTATATTACCTCCAAAGCAGGCATTTGACCCAGCTATTAATCACGCTCCGAAAAGAAAAGAAATTCTTTCGGCAGAAGAAAAAAAGCTGGCGCTGAAAAATGCTTTGCGCTATTTTGATCCAAAACATCACGCCGAATTAATTCCTGAATTTTCAGAAGAATTAGAAACATACGGACGTATTTATATGTATCGTCTTCGTCCTGATTACAGAATGTACGCAAGACCTATTGACGAATATCCGGGAAAATCATTGCAGGCAAAAGCGATTATGCACATGATTCAGAACAATCTGGATTATGCCGTAGCGCAACACCCGCATGAATTGATTACCTATGGAGGAAACGGTGCTGTTTTTCAAAACTGGGCACAATATTTATTGACAATGCAATATTTGTCTGAAATGACAGATGAGCAGACTTTAACCATGTATTCAGGTCACCCAATGGGATTGTTCCCTTCTCATAAAGAAGCGCCAAGAGTTGTGGTAACAAACGGAATGGTAATCCCGAATTATTCTAAACCGGACGATTGGGAGAAAATGAATGCTTTAGGAGTTTCACAATATGGGCAAATGACAGCAGGAAGTTATATGTATATTGGCCCGCAGGGAATTGTACATGGAACAACCATTACAGTTTTAAACGGTTTTAGAAAAATAAAACAAAATCCAGAAGGAAGTTTATTTGTAACTTCGGGTCTTGGCGGAATGTCAGGCGCACAGCCAAAAGCCGGAAATATTGCAGGTTGTATTACGGTCTGCGCCGAAGTAAATCCGAAGATTACCAAAATCCGTCACGAACAAGGATGGATTAATGAAGTTGTAACTTCGACAGACGAATTGGTTGCCAGAGTAGCTTTGGCGAAAGCCAATAAAGAAACCGTTTCTATAGCTTATTTAGGAAATGTGGTTGACGTTTGGGAGCGTTTTGATCAGGAAAACATCAAGATTGATTTAGGTTCAGATCAGACTTCACTTCATAATCCGTGGGCTGGAGGTTATTATCCGGTTGGAGTTTCTTTTGAAGATGCCAATAAAATGATGGCTGAGAATCCAGAATTATTTAAAGTAAAAGTTCAGGAAACGTTACGCCGTCATGCAGATGCTATTAATAAACACACTGCTAAAGGAACTTACTTTTTTGATTACGGAAATGCCTTTTTACTAGAAGCTTCTCGTGCAGGAGCTGATGTAATGGCCGAAAATAATATCGATTTTAAATATCCTAGTTATGTTCAGGATATTATGGGACCAATGTGTTTCGATTACGGATTTGGTCCTTTCCGCTGGGTTTGTACTTCAGGAAAACCAGAAGATTTATTAAAAACTGATGCTATTGCCTGCGAAGTTTTAGAAAAAATGGCAGAAACTGCTCCAAATGAAATTCAGCAGCAAATGCAGGATAACATTAAGTGGATTAAAGGCGCACAGGAAAATAAATTGGTTGTAGGCTCTCAAGCTCGTATTTTATATGCTGATGCTGAAGGAAGAATTAAAATCGCCGAAGCATTTAATCAGGCAATTGCAAAAGGCGAAATTGGCGCAGTTGTTTTAGGACGCGATCACCACGACGTTTCCGGAACTGACTCACCTTACAGAGAGACTTCAAACATTTATGATGGATCTCGCTTTACTGCCGATATGGCGATTCATAACGTGATTGGCGACAGCTTTAGAGGAGCAACCTGGGTTTCTATTCATAATGGCGGCGGCGTTGGCTGGGGAGAGGTTATAAACGGCGGATTTGGTATGGTTCTTGATGGTTCTACAGAGGCTTCAAAGCGTTTAGCGTCAATGCTTTTCTGGGATGTTAACAACGGAATTTCAAGACGAAGCTGGGCAAGAAACGAGGGTGCTGTTTTTGCTATAAAAAGAGCAATGGAAGTTGAGCCATTATTAAAAGTAACTTTACCTAATCTAGTCGATGAAAGTTTGCTTTAATTAAAATTGAGAACATTAATTCTTAGAAATATGAAAACACTTAAGTTAATTCCACTTTTGTTACTGCTGATACTTAGCTCTTGCAGTACTGTGACCGTTTATTCTGATTATGACAAAACTGTCGATTTTGCGCCTTATAAAACATACGCTTACTTTAAGCCCGGAATTGACAAAGTCGAAATATCAGATTTAGATAAAAGAAGAATTCTTCGCGCAATTGATGATCAAATGGCAGCTAAAGGTTTTACAAAAAGCGATAATCCTGATTTATTGGTAAATATTTTTACAAAATCAAGAGAGCAGGTTGATGTAAACCAATTCAGTGCCGGCTGGGGTTACGGCTGGGGATGGGGCTGGAATCCGTGGATGATGTACGGAAACCAAACTACTGTTTCTACTTCTACCGAAGGAACTTTATACATTGATTTAATCGATGCCAAAAAGAAAGAAATGATCTGGCAGGGTGAAGGAATTGGTACTTTGACAAGAAACATCGATAAAAAAGATGAAAGAATTGCCGAATTTGTTGCTAAAATTTTAGCTCAATATCCGCCGGTGAAGAAATAGTTTTCAGTCGCAGTTGGTAGTTTTCAGCTTTTATAAAACTTTAAATAGTTGTGAACTTTCCAAAATAATTAATACATTTGCTGTTCAATCAGCTAAAAAAATGAAAAACTTTAACAACATTATTATCGCTATTATCAGCATTATTGCAATTCTGCAATGATGGCGAGGTGTTATATAAGTTTGTAAAATATAATTTATAGAAACCTCCCAATTGGGAGGTTTTTTATTTTAAAAAAGATTTTAAATCAAATATTTTTTTGCCACAGATTTCACAGATTAAAAAATCATCCTTTAAATCTGTGGCAAAAAATGAAAACAAAAACATCATGAGTTTATTTAACGAAGTACTTAATGCCAAAAAGCAGCTCGAAAATGTAATTTCTGCTACGCCTTTAACCCAAAATTTGAATCTTTCAGACGAATTCAAATCTACTATTTTATTAAAACGAGAAGATTTACAAATTGTTCGTTCATACAAAATTCGGGGCGCTTACAATAAGATTTCTTCGTTAAACGAAAAAGAAAAAGCAAACGGAATTGTCTGTGCCAGTGCTGGTAATCATGCACAGGGTGTTGCTTATTCTTGTAATCTTCTTAAAATAAACGGCAAAATCTATATGCCAAAAACAACTCCAAAACAAAAAGTAAAGCAAGTACAATTGTTTGGAAAAAAGTTTGTTGAAATTGTTTTAACCGGAGATACATTTGATGATGCGTATGCCTCAGCAACTGCAGATGCCATCAAAAACCACAAAACTTTTATTCACCCTTTTGATGACGAAAAAGTAATTGCCGGACAGGGAACTGTTGGATTAGAAATATTGGAAACATATAAAGAGCCTATTGATTATGTTTTTGTACCTATTGGCGGCGGCGGACTGGCTTCTGGATTGTCGGAAGTTTTCAGGCATTTAAGTCCGAATACTAAAATTATTGGCGTTGAGCCAAAAGGTGCTCCTTCGATGAAAACTTCCATAGAAGAAAATAAAAATACGGCACTAAAAACAATCGACAAATTTGTTGATGGTGCAGCAGTGAAACAAGTTGGTGATAAAACTTTTGAAATCTGCCGTTATAATCTAGAAGACATTATTCTCGTTCCAGAGGGAAAAGTCTGCACAACCATTTTAAGATTGTACAATGAAGAGGCGATGGTTGTAGAACCTGCAGGCGCTTTAACTATTGCAGCTTTGGATTTTTACAAGGATAAAATTAAAGGTAAAAATGTAGTCTGCGTTGTAAGCGGCAGTAACAACGATATTGAAAGAACTGCTGAAATAAAAGAACGTTCTCTGCTTTATGAAGGTTTAATGCATTATTTCATGATTCAGTTTCCGCAGCGTCCGGGAGCTTTAAAAGAATTTGTAAATAATATTTTAGGTCCGGATGATGACATTACTTATTTTCAGTTTGCCAAGAAAAACAGCCGCGAAGTTGGTTCTGTTGTAGTTGGTTTAGAATTAAAAAAGAAAAAAGATATTCTGCCTATCAAAATGAAAATGACACAATACGGTTTTGAATTTCAATACTTAAACGATAATCAGGATTTGTTTACGCAATTAATAGGATAAATTGATAAAATAAAAGGCTGCCTAAAAAAATTAGACAGCCTTTTAAGCATCAATATAAAATTACTAATTGAACCCTTAATTGATAATTATTGTTTTAATACTTTTTTAGAATAAGATCCTGCACCATCGTTTACTCTCACAATATAAACTCCTTTTGGAAGTCTCGAAACTTCAATTTCAGAAAGATTTCCTTTTACAAAATTTACATTTCGTTTTAACACGCTTTGTCCGTTGATATTGAATATTTCTACATCGGCACTGCCTTCGTGATTTGTTTCAATTTTTAAATGATTGCTTACTTCATCAATATAAACAGCCATATCAGCTGTATTTTCATTTTCTTCAGGGCTTACAGATAACGCTTTTTTTGCCGTAGACTCAACCTGAACAAACTGCCATTGCTGATTTAATCCTCCTGTATAATCCCAAACCTGAATATTGGCTCCATTTGCTGTAGAAACGCTTTCAACATCAAGAGACTTACCAGTATTTACATTCGTAATTTTATAATATCCTCCACCAAGACTTTCAACCGTCCATTTAAATTCATTAGAATTAGAGAAAGTTCTCTGCTGTACTTTTAGTCCATTTGCTGTTCCATTATTTTCAACTGCAAGATACATTCCGGTTGATTTTACTATAATGTAATAATTGCCGGCTCCATCAGAAACAAATCTCCAACGCTGGTTATTTCCACCGCCGTTAGTTATATCATATTGCTGAATTCTTCCACCGCTTGTTGATGAATTATCTGCTACGTCAAGTCCTTTATTACTGTTTCTCGAAATGATATTATAATATCCCGGAAAACCAGTTGGAGGCGGCGTTCCTGCTCCCCATGTAAAAGTAACTGCTGACGAACCCGGAACTGCATAATTAAACGCTGATGAACCCGAAACCACTTTTATTGTATTTGATGATCCGGAAGTATTATATACTACAAGAGCGATAGATCCGTCAGGATTTTTAAATCCAACTGACAAAATACTGCCGCTTGTGCTCGAAGAACCAATTCTTAATGCACCCGGTTTTACATATTTAGAAATTTGCCCAATAATATAATACGCCACATTTCTGGTATAACTCGTACTGTTATTAACCGTAATCGCACCTAAACACGTGTTGCATCCGCCTGGCGTGCGCGGTCCTAAACTAGAATTATTGGCTGCATTCCATTCTAAAACTGTTTTAGACCAGTTGTTGGTGCTTCCAATAACTACATTTTGCATGTGCCAGCCAAAATCGCCGCTAAAACTCCCGCCCGAACCTGTATATTGTTCTGTAAAATAAACGTTTTTGTTTGTTTGAGTCTTTACAGTTGACATTGCAGAAATATTTCCTAAATACAAATGAAACGCAGCACCGTCAACATAACTGCTGTTGTTTAATACATCTATTGGATAAGCTGTATTGTCACAGTTATGATCAAAAGCTATGATTTTGACATTTCCAAAACCCGCTGATGCCATTTGAGGCCCAAGCTGCTGGTTAATAAAATTCTTTTGTTCTGTAGAATTCATCAGCATACTTGGTTCATTATGCGGATTTTCAGGTTCATTTTGAGGTGTGATTGCCCAAATTGGAATTCCCTGTGCCTGCATAGCTTGAAGATATTTTACAAAATATCTTGCATAAGCAGCATAATATTGTGTCTGCAGACTTCCTCCTATCCATGAATTGTTAGTCTTCATCCAGCGGGGCGCTGACCACGGTGTTGCCAATATTTTAATGTTTGGATTGATCTGCTGGATCTTTTTAATAATTGGAATTAAATACGTTAGATCCGGTCCGTTCAAACTAAAATTGTTCATATTGGTATCGCCGGAAGTTTCATTATAACTATAAGAAGAACTGCTTAAATCTGAAGCTGCAATACTAATACGAACTACGCTGGCATTTAATCCTGTATTTGGATTATACAAATCATTTAATAATTGATTTTGCTGTGTTGCGGCCATTCCGCTGATTACTTCGGCACTTCCTTCGGTAAGTGTGTAACCAAAACCGTCCATTGTCTGGTAAGTCGTTCCTGCGTTAACCGTAACTGTTGAGGGATTTGTCCCGGAATTGGTTCCGAAATTTACTGTACCTTGCTGCTGCAGGAGTCTTGTCTGATCGCCAGATGTTATAAAAGGTGTAACAGTCTGAGCGCTTACATTAATACATAAAAGCATGATAATGACCTGCATTATGCTTCTCACTCGATTTGTAGGTTTTTGAGTAGTTTTGTGCATTTTTTTGTGGTTTTTGAGGTTTGTAGATAGTTAAATTTTTCTCATTTTATTATGATTAATTTTATTAAAACGCATCGAAATTAATTCAATTTTCACGAAATCGATATAATTTGAACTTTACAAATACACATCATTTGTAAAAATTAACTTAACAAAAACTCATCTTCATTTTTCATAAATACCTGAAAATCAATTATTTAATATTTTAAAAATCATAAAATAACTAATCTTATTTTTTACATTGATTAGAATATTCTAAAAATCAATTCTTTAATCAATATGCAGCCTATTTTATGATGTTATAAAATTTTCACAAATGACAAATATCATAGAACAAACTTGGAGTTATGGCGTATTTTTGCATTTCAATTTTAGATAGAGAATCATGTCAGAACTTAAAGATATTTCAACCTTAGAAGACATCAAACAAATGGTTGACAGCTTTTATGCCAATGTTAGAAAAGATGATCTAATAGGCCCAATTTTTAATGACAAACTACAAGACCGCTGGGAACCTCATCTGCAAAAAATGTACGGATTCTGGCAGACTATTTTATTTGATGTTCGGGCTTATTCCGGAACTCCCTTTCCGCCGCACAAACAACTGCCGGTTGATAAAACGCATTTTGACCGCTGGATTGCCATTTTTAATACTACAATCGATGCTCAGTTTGCAGGCGTGATTACCAAAGAAGCAAAAATGCGTGCCACAAACATGGCATTTATGTTCAGTCATAAAATTGAATATTTCAGGAATGCTGAGAATGAATTGAGAAATGCCGCAAAAAAATCTTAGAAAATTTCTTTCAAATAACAAACAGAATTTTATATTTGGCTAAAATGAATTAATCCCAAATCTATATTTCTTTGTTATGAAAAAAGCAATCTCATTTGTTATTATCTGTTTTACATTTATAAATCAATTAGCGGCACAATCACAAGCCCCGTTTTCTAATTTATATAAAGGAACGGTTGATGGAAAAACGCCAGTTACTTTTTATATTAAAGCAACAGAAAACCAATGTACGGCCGATTTAAGTTATGCAGCAATATACCGTTATAAATCAAACAAATGGCTTCATCTGGATATTACACAGAACAGAAAAGCTGAAAATGAATTCATTATGGTTGAACATGGTTTCAGCGGTGTTTTGATTTTAAAGAAAACTGGAAATACTTTCTCTGGTTTATGGATTAGTCCCGATACTAAAAAGCAGTTAAAAATAGATTTAAAAGAAGTTTCAATGACTAAAAAAGAAATCGAAAACTACGAACAAACTCTGGAAAGAGTAAGTTTTGAAAATAACGACTGCTAAAATTTCTATTTTTTTATTAACGATCTAAAATCTACAAAAACGCAATAAAAATCAGTTTCGAATAAAAATTTTGTGATGAAATGCAAAAATTAGGAGTCTAAATTCGTAATTTTACATTCTAATCTACAACGTTTTCGAAATGAATGCATCTATAGAAACCAATCCGTTATTAGAACGATTGCCAAAACATTTAAAGCAATTTATTAAACCTCAGGATTATAGTGATTATACACCAATTAATCAGGCGGTTTGGCGATATGTTATGCGCAAAAATGTAGATTACCTGTCAAAAGTTGCACATCACTCTTATTTAGATGGTTTACGCAAAACGGGAATCGAAATTGATTCTATTCCGAGTATGTACGGAATGAACCGTATTTTAACCGAAATTGGCTGGGCTGCGGTTGCTGTTGACGGATTTATTCCGCCAAATGCTTTTATGGAGTTTCAGGCCTATAATGTTTTGGTTATTGCATCAGACATTCGACAATTAGAACATATTGAATATACGCCTGCTCCAGACATCATTCACGAAGGTGCCGGCCACGCTCCTATTATTGCAAATCCTGAATATGCTGAATATTTAAGACGCTTTGGTGAAATAGGATGCAAAGCAATTTCATCTCATAAAGATTATCAGATGTATGAGGCAATCCGACTGCTTTCGATTTTAAAAGAAGCCGAAGATACGCCGCAGGAAAAAATCGACGAAGCTGAAAAAGCAGTGGCTGATTTGCAAAATGATATGGGCGAATTGTCTGAAATGGCTCAAATTAGAAACCTTCACTGGTGGACGGTTGAATACGGTTTGATTGGAACGATTGAAAACCCTAAAATATACGGCGCCGGATTACTTTCTTCAATTGGCGAAAGTGCTTGGTGCATGACTGATAATGTAAAGAAAATCCCTTATGATATTTCGGCTGCAAATCAGAATTTTGATATTACGCAGTTACAGCCGCAACTTTATGTAACTCCTACTTTTTCTTATTTAAGTTTAGTTTTGGAAGAGTTTGCCAATAAAATGGCACTTCGTACCGGAGGACTTTCGGGAATAAAAAAACTAATTCAATCCAATGCTCTGGGCACAATTGAATTGAGTACAGGTTTACAAATTTCAGGAGTTTTTACTAATGTTATTGAAGAAGAGGGAAAACCGGTTTACATTCAAACAACCGGAAAAACAGCTTTATCATATAGAGAAAAAGAATTAGTAGGTCACGGAACTTTAACGCATCCGCACGGATTTGGAAGTCCGATTGGAAAACTGAAAGGTTTTAACCTGGCTATTGAAGATATGAGTCCAAAGGATTTACAGGCTTACAGTATTGTTGAAAACGAAACCGTAAAACTGGAGTTTGAAGGGAATATTATTGTAGAAGGTGAAATTATCACCGGATCGCGAAACTTACACGGCGAAATTATTTTAATCAGTTTTAGAAATTGTACTGTAACGCATGGCGAAACCATTTTGTTTCAGCCTGATTGGGGAAATTATGATATGGCAATTGGCAAAAAAGTGATTTCTGCTTTTTCCGGTCCTGCTGATGTAAATAGTTTTGACTTAATTAATATTGTTCCGTCTACAAAAACTATTAAAGCAAAACATACTGAAGAGCGCGACGAATTAGAGAATTTGTACGCAAAAGTAAGAGAGATCAGAAAAAATAAAGGTTCTAAAACGGAACTTAAATCTGTTTTTGAAAATTTAAAAAATAATCATTCTAACGATTGGCTTTTGTCTGTTGAAATTGCAGAACTTCTAAAGGATTCTGATGAAAAACAACTTTTACAGGAAGTCTTGGTTCATTTAGACCAACTGAAAGAAAAACGTCCAGAAATTGCGCATTTGATTTCCGGCGGATTGGATTTGATTTTTGATAAAGAAGCTGTATAAAATATTGCCCGCTGATTGTACTGATTTAAGCTAATGAACACAGATTTTTTAAATCTTACAAAGTTGCAAAGCATATTTTATTAATGCCTATTAAAACTTAAACAAATTCCAGTGGAAACCCGTTTCATCGGTTAAATTTGTGGGCAAAAAACCTTAGAATATTAAAAATTACAATTTCAAATCCTGATTCAGCTCAGTTTCTGATTCAATGGTTTTTCCGTTGTATTGCAGTTTCCAGCCCATTGAATTGGTCAGGATTAAAATCTTAGATAATTCGCTTATTAATCTATTTTGGGCATTTGTTTTTAGCGTTGACTGGTCGATTTTTTTCGCCACATTGGCTTTTACTGATTTGTTGATTTTATTGTAGTCATCTCCAGTAAACGGATTCAGTTTGCTTTGTTCTACATCATAAAACTGAATATCAGGATTGATTGTGATTTCTTCTTTTGGAATATTTAGAATCGTGATTGTTTTGTTTTTTTCGTCGATATCGTATTTCATTTTATGCAAATCGTAGGCAACGGTTACATTGGCATTAACTACAATAAGTGCTTTTTTCTCAAAAGAAATCATGTTCATCAAATATTTCTGTTGATTTTTATAGGTGATGACTTCTGAGAAATGTCCTTCGGTAACAACTAGTTTTCCAACATTTAAAATCTGCTGCTGAATCAAATTAGTATTGTACTGAATATCAGAATCGTCTTCTTTCTTAAACTGGCAATATTTAAAAGCCAGAACAATTAATAAAACAATAATTCCAACACCTATAATTCTTTTGATTAAGTTTTGCATTCTCTAAAATATTTTAGACCAATTTACTTCATTTTTTCTTTTTTTTCGCCACGAATTCACGAATTTTCGCTAATCTATTCTTGATTAAATTTATATATCTCAAATATAAAAATTCGATTAATTAAAATTCAACGAACTGCAAATTGTGTGAATTCGTGAATTCCTTCGCCTGTTCGCTATCGCTCGAGTCGTGGCGAAAAACTTAAAACGGATATCCAATAGCGATATTCAAAATCAGATTGTCTTTTCTCCAGGAACTGCTTCCAAAATTAATATCATCAATTACCCATCTTTGTCCATCTGGCAAAGCAGGATTTCGAAGCGGCATGGCTAAATCAGTTCTTAATATCAGGAATGATAAATCAAAACGCAGACCTACTCCTGCTCCAACGGCAAGTTCTTTCATGAAATCTTTTGAAATTTCGGCACCAGGTTTGTCCGGATCGGCATGTAAAAGCCAAATATTACCTGCATCTAAAAACACAGCGCCTCTCACAATACTAAACAATTTTGCACGATATTCTGTATTGAATTCCAATTTTAAATCGGCTGATTGATCTGGTGTGTAATTAATATTTGTTGTCGTTTCTGGAATCACATAACTTCCCGGCCCTAAAGTTCTTGCTCTGAAAGCTCGAATACTGTTGGTTCCCCCCACCACAAATTGTTTTGAAGCAGGAAGTGTATTCGAATTTCCGTACGCAAATCCGGCTCCTACGATTAATCGGCTGGCGAGTTCGCTTTCTTTTCCCAATTTTAAGTAATGCCTGAAATCTGACTTGATTTTGACATACTGGCTAAACGGAACATCAAATATGGTTTTTACATTATTTGGATAATCTGCACCGGTTACTAATCCCGTTATGTTTCCTGCCAGATCTAATTCGCCATTAAAATAGATGGTGTTTTTTCGGCGCTTCTGCATTGTATTAGTATACGTGTAATTGTACGTTGGACCAAAAATCAATTGTTTTTCAATTACTTTTCCTAAAGCAGGATCTTCCTGAATATCTTCTAAATATTCTGGCGTAACATGATTTGGACTTACATAAGTTACATCTATTACATTCAATTGATGTTCTTTGCGAATATTTTCTTTCCATAAATATCCAAATGAGGTATTAAAGGAATTTAAAGCATACAATTGTGTACGTTTTTGATATTCATAACGTAATGTTGCTTTGGTTCTTGGCACATACTCGCTGTTTCCTTCAATATTAAAAGGCGTAATGAATCTTGGCCAGGTTAAACTGGTTTCGGCTCCAAGTTTATAGATGTTTTTTCCTTTGTTTACACCGCCCAACTGAAAATCGGCACCTCCAAAAATCGAGAAAGTAAACAATTCTGCTCCGCGAAAGAAATTACGATTATTCCAGTTTACATTTACTTCTGTTCCTGTATAACTTGCTGAATTGGTTTTTCCTAAAACCTCAACCCGAATAAATTTCTTAGGAAGAAGTGTGAGGTAATAATAGGAATCCAAAGCATTTTTGATACTGTCTGACGGTTTAAATTCATTTTTTACAAAACTGAAAGTTCCCAAATTCACAAATCGGTTTAAGGTTAGATTGTGATCTTTTCTATTATACAAATCCCCTTTTTTAAAATAGATTGTACGGTCATAAATTCTGGGCTTAAAAGTTTCGGCAGTATCTATAATTGTAAAATCTTTATACTGCTGAATATTTTTTTTCCTGTAAACCATGCTGTCATTGTTCAGCGAATAATTGGGATATACATAGATTTTATCAATTTTATAAGCCGTAAGTGCTTTTACAGGTGTATCGTCTTTTATTACCAGTCTAATATTGACTTCGTGATCGCCTTTACTGCTGTCTACTTTTGCTAAAAGATAATCTGGGTTAAAATAGTAATAACCTTTTTCTTTTAATCTGGCGTCGATTCGTTCTCTTTCGGATTTAATTACATCCAGATCATACGGATTTCCAACTTTAAGCAGGCTTCTTCGGCTTGATCTTCCTATAATTCTGGACATTGCCAGTGAATCATCGGGAAAAATAACGCTTTTAATTTTGTATTGTTTTCTGGGCGTAACAGTATATTCGGCTGTAACTCTTTTGTTTCGAACAGTAGAATCAGCACTTACACGTGTTTTAAAAAAACCACGGTTTTCAGTAAAATTTCGTAAAACTGATGCATTATAATCTAAATCGACTTTACTAAAAAGTACTGGCTCTTCTCCAACCTTAGTACGAAGCCAGTATCTAAATCCTTTTTGTTTTTTTGGTTCGCCTGCTATATTATAAAACCATAATTTTGGACGTAATCCTAAAAATGTTTTGTTTGGTTTTGGACGAAGAAGACCTTCGAGCTCGGTTTGCAGTGCTTTTCTATCTTTCTTTTTCATAATAGAATCTTTCACTTTTACAGAACCGCCTGTATAAAGCAAATCGCCTTCCGGAAGATATTTTGTATTACTGCATCCAAAAACAAAAAACAGGCATAGCAGTACAAAATACTTTATAAAATGATTATTTATATGATTATGTTTTTTGTTCATTTCCTTCAATTTGATTTTCCTGCAATTTCTCCTTCTCTTTTTCTTCCTTTTTTTTCTGTTTTTCCTTTTCTTTTCGAAGCTTTTCTTCTCGAATTAATTCTTTTTCTTTTTCACTGCGATGGAAAAGTTCTCTAAATTTATTGTAACTCATCGTGATAATAAAAGCAACACCTGTTTCTACAACCTGTCCTTCTACTGCAACCTGATATTGATTTTTTCTATAAGCACGAACCATATAACGTCCGTCTTTTGTCAATTGATAATCTAAAGCAACATCACCCGCAATATTTGTGCTTTCTTCATTGGCACGCTCTGCTCCTTCTACGCCAAAACTGCTTCCAACGGTTACTTTTAATCTGTCGTCCAACAGTTTTTTAGAAACCTCCACATTCAGATCAGTTCTGTTTTGCATGCTTCCCGAAGTATAATCTTCAGACGATTCTAAATCAAAATTGACTTCAAATCCTGTAATTAATTCTCCTGCCAGGTTATTTAATTGCTGAGAAAGTATTTTACTAACACTTTGTCTCGCCATTGTTTCAGCACTTATGCCGCCACTTTGACTCGCGAACGGATTTTCACCTACAAAACGGTTTAATAATAAAAGTGCAAAAACTTGTTTATTTAATTCTGCAGGATCTTGTTCCAGCTGTTTTAATTTATTCTGTGTTGTTGTAACCACATCTGTCGAAACATTATAATTTCCTTCCGGCAATACAATTCCAAATGAAATTTCAGGCTTCATCAATTCTCCATTCATTTTCAATAAAGTCTGAAACGGAAGCTTTTGTTTGTAGGTATTCTGAACCGCTTGTTCCATTCCTGACAACTGATTTCCCAGTAAATCAATTGGTGCGGCATTTACCTTGTAAATAGCTGTAATATTTAAATTAGCCATTGTTGGTTCGCCATTCCAGGTAATATAACTTCCTTTTTGAATATCGAATTTCCTTTTTATTCCGTTAAAATTCATTTCATAAGCACCATCAGAAAACTCATATTTCCCGGTCAGAGTCGTTTTTCCTGATTGGTCAATTCCGCCCACCAATTCTGCTTCACCTTTTAAATTTAAATAATCGCCATTTGCCTTATCAATCAGCAAGGTCAATTCTGCTTCTTTATCAATCGAAATGGCAACATTTACGTCCATTCCTTTTAATTCAGACTGATCGAGTTTATTCTGCAAGTCGACCGTTTGTTTCAAATACATATTATCTTCATTCACAAACTCAACAATTCCTTCACGATCAGCGATTGAAGGATCTGACTGCGGCAGGACAACCGTAAATTTGGTTTCTTTATTGATTTTAAGTGTTCCGTCGACAACAGGACTGTCCAGATTTCCTTTTATATTCAGTTTTGTATCCAAAAACAAATCGCCATAAAACAAATCATTGTCTTTTGCTTTCGAATTTATGGCTCTAAAATCATCGGCTTCGACAACTAAATCGAAATTGTATTTTCTAAAATCAGGCGATTTTATATTTCCGTTTACATATAATTCATTGTCGTTTTCATCAAAAAGAGAGAATTTATCAAATGTAATTGTCTCATTACTAAAAGTGATTTTTTCGTTTTTAGTTTTAAAATACGAGTTGAGCTGTGTTACTCTAAAACCAGTATCGTTAAAATTTAATTCTCCATTAATTTTTGGCTGCGAAGTGTTTCCGGTAACTTTAAAATTTCCTGATAAATATCCCGTTCCTTCGGTAATATTGCCCATTGTAAACCCTTGAATGCTTTTTATATTTAGTTTATTGATGTCGATATCAAAATCAAAATTTCCGGCATCAAGCTGATAATCTCCTGTTAATTTAAGATCATTTCCTTCATCGCTTAAAGTTACATTTGCGGCAAGAGTATTAGCGGTTTTGTTGTCTACTTTAATTTCTAAATCGCCTACTTTTTCTCCTTTAAAGGCAAAATCATCAATTTTTAAATCTGATGTAAAAGTCGGATTTGTCATTACGTTTTCGACCAGAGCATTTCCGTTAATTAAACCCTGCATTAAAACTTCATCTTTTTTGACCATATTCATAATAGTCTCAATTTTGAAGTTTACAAAATCAACCTGCAAAGGCGCATTATCCTGCGTTCCCTGCGACTGGACTTTTAATTCATTTCCGTTATTGTTGAGATTGAATTTGTTTACATACAATCTTTTTTCTCCAAATTCAATGGCGTTTTCCGGATCAAGATTCCATTTATCATAATTTAAAACAAAGTTCTCGGCATTGAGTTTTACAATGTTTTTAGAATCTTCTGTTTTAAATTCTCCTGCTACATAATATTGCTGTTTTTGTTTGGCATCCTGAACTTCGAGAGCATAAGTCAAAGTATTATTTTGTACATCGCCTTTTAAAGTGGTAAACGGTATTTTCAATGAACCACCTTCTATTGTGGCAATAGAAATAGAATATTCTAAAGCATTTTCTTTGGCTTCGATATTTATTTTCCCGTCAGAGATTGTGTTGTCTCCATAAGTAATTCTTGGTATAGTTCCTCTTACTTCTAAAGAATCTGTTGCATTATTGTACTTTCCGGTAATTTTAATTGGTTCTAACCCTGTTAGTTTCGGAATCAATTTAAAAAGAATCGGATCGTTGTCTACTGTTAATGTAAATGCAAGTCTTTGTTCATCAGATTCTGCTTTTGCTTTTGGCGTTTTTAAATCAATATATTTCGATAGTGATTTTTTAACTGCATCGGCAAGCGTGGTTAATTTATATTTTCCGTCGACTTCGGCTTTTAAAAACTGAGATGAGATTTTAATATTATTTCGGGTATTATCTGAAAACGCAATTACACGAACAGAATCCAGAACAATTGGCTCAGCATCTTGTAAAATCTGAACATTAGACAAGAATACTTTCCCGTTTAAAAAATCGGGATTACTATTAGCAATATCTGCGTCTATATTTCCACGAAGTTTCATTGGTCCCGCATGCAGATTCAGCTTTTCTAAATCGGCAATATCTAAATTCAGTTTTAATTTTATAGTTGGGTACTTGTCTTTTGTGTCACCGCTGGCTGTTAAATCAAAATTGAGGTTTGGATCTTTCATTCCGGATTTTACAGCAAATGAACCGTTTGCAATGTTTCCTTTTAACGCTAAATCTCTATAGGTATAGCCGTTAAAAGCTGCTTTTTGAACCAGACCGTCTATTACAGCATTAGCAGTTTTAGGATCTAAACCATTTCCTTTGACTTTTGCTTTAAGTGTAATTTTTCCAATTGAATCATTTTTGATTAATCTTCCCAAATCAAAATCCAGCAAATATACTTCGGCATCGTATTTCTCTTTTTTCTTGATTCGCTGGTCGAATAGTGCATCGATTTTTGCGTTTCCAAAACTGCTGTTTAAAGCTAAATTGGTTTTAAAGTTTTGAACCGAACCTTTAAATTTTCCCTGCAGATTTAATTGTGAGGGTAATTGAATGTTTTTAGGAATAGTTCCAGCCGGCACAAACATATTGATATCTTTTGATGTGCTCGAAATTTTTTTAATATTCAAATCATAATACGCTTTTTCGGCATCAGGCAGTCCGGTTATTTTCCCCGAAAGGGAAACTTTTGTAGTACCAATACCGCTCATTTCGAATTTTGCAATATTCAAATCTTTAACTTTTCCGCTTACACGGCTGTCTACATATAAAACAGCATTAGGATTGCTTTTAAACGGATTTGTTTTTTGAAGATCGGGCACAAACAATAAAATGTCTTTGAAACCAATTTTAGACTGTTTCAAATTGGCGTCAATAGCAAGATTTCCTAACTCTTTTTGCAGTGATGCAAGCGATTTATATTCGGCTTTTATTTTGTCTTGTACTAATGTCTGCGGTGTTTTTAGATACAAATTATCCAAAGACGCATTTTTAGGTCCGTAAAAGAAATCTGTTTTTAGAGCCTGAATCTGTAAACCGCGTTTTTCATTTACAGTCAGCTTTTTTATATTTCCCGAAATTGTGTCATTTCCGTAGTATAATTTCTCGGCTTCAAAATTAAATTTACTCAAATCTAAATGGCTGTAATCGATTCCTTTTGTACTGGGTTTCGACTGCATATCATCAAATTTAAAAGCCACGTTTTGTATATTGATTTTGTTGAGCCTGGCTTTCCAGCCTGCTTGTTTAATTGCAGTTGTGTCTAAGTTTGGTGCGTTGATTTGTTTGTCTTTTGCCCCTAATCTCAAGTTTCCGCTAAGATTTTTTAATTCGAAAGTATCGAAATCTAAAAACTGTTTGTTTAAATCAATTTCATTAACGGATAAATTCAGGTTTCCAAGTTTTATTCCCGAATCTAATTTTGAATCTTTGTTATCGTAAAGGATGTCAATTTTTGAAAGACTGATTTTTTTAAGATTTAAATTGAAATCCGGACGTTTTGAAATAGTATCAGCAGTTTCAACTGAAACTTCGGCGATTTTTTCGACAACATCCTGATCTAAAACCAGTTTTAATCCGTCAAGATTGATATTTGGAATATTAAATTTCATGTTATCCAAATCGAATTCCTTGAATTTAGTATCGAAATGTGTCAGGTTTACCCGAATATCATTTTTAGCATAATCGTCTTTAAAATTAAATTTAATGTTATCCAGATTTACTTTTACAACTGATATTTTGAATGGCTTTGCATTAGGATCTTCAACTTTTGGCTCTTTAGATTCGAATGCTTTTATGATGTAATCAAAATTGAAAACGCCGTTTTTGTTTCGGGAAATATTTGCTTTTACGTTTTCAAGTGAAACAGAATTGATTTCGAGTTCACTGCTTATAAGTTTAAAAAGGTCAACATCGACCTCTAAACGTTTACCAGCCAATAAAGTATCTTTCTTTTGGTCTTCAAAATAGAAACCTTCCAGAACTACATCTTTTGGAAATTTTATCGAAATATAGTCTAAGGAAACTTTGGTTTTTATTTTATCCTGAAGATAAGTAACCGCTTTATTTTTAACGAAATTTTGAACTGATGGAACCTGAATTAATATAATAAGAAGCAATAAAAGTGCCACTACAGAAACCACGCACCATACCAGTACACGAAGTGTTTTTTTTAAATAATGAATGGGTTTCTTATTCATAGGTCAATAAAATACAGGATTTAATTACTTCTGAAAAAAGCAGGGTTATACATCTTACAAAAATGTAAACTTTAAACCTTTAACAATTTACATAATTATTGGCAATTATTCTAAAATTTCACTGTTAAATAGTTAATTTCTTACTTTCTTACCGCGAATAGAAAGGTCGTATGGTACAACATCTTTGGGTTTACACCAAATATGCTGTTCATTGGTAAAAGCAATATTTACTTCAAATTAGAATTTAATGTGCGGTAATTTTTCTCCTAAAAGATTTATTTTCTGCTGAAGTTTAGCTAAGAATTTTTGGTGTTGTTCAGATTCTGGATTGAAGCTTCTGTGTCGAAGGCTTTTTTGAATTTCGTCTACTTCCTGCATTATTAAAACACTTTCTTGCGAAATGTAATTTTCGCTGAACAGTTTCCAAATGTAATCAATCGCAATTTGATTGGGGTGAAGCATATCTTCATTATAAAAACGATAATCGCGAAGTTCGTCCATCATAATTTCGTAAGAAGGGAAATAGTTATGAGTTATGAATTGTGAATTATGCGTTTTTAAAACTTGATGTAAAGCCGAAAACAAATGAGATTTACTTAACTGGTTTTCTACAAATCCATCTTTTATGTGTCGCACTGGCGAAATCGTAAAAATGAAATTAATATCAGGATTTAAAACCTGAATTAAATCTATTATTTTTTGAATGCTTCTCTGAATTACATCAACAGATAATAATTCTTTTGAGAATTGTTTTTGCGGGACTTTATGACAATTGGCGGCTATTTGTTCACTTTCGAGGTTTCTGTAAACCCAGGAAGTACCAAATGTAATGATGATATGTGAAGCTTCTTTTAATTCTTTATTGGTTTCTGTAATAGCTTTATTGAGCGTTTCCAGTAATTCCTGCCTGTCAGCATTGCTTAAATCAGAATGAACCTCAAAACTATGCCAGCGCTCGTTGTAAAAGAAAACGTCTTTTTCTGTAAACCACTGTTTGGCACAAACTCTTTCAAACAACTTTTCAATTGAAACAGGATTAAAAATAATCCCAAACGGATTGGTTTCATTTTGAAATTTAAAATAATCAAATTTCCCTGCCATATTTTCTGCAAAACAAGAACCAACAGAAAGTATTTTCGAATTATAATCAATCGGATTATTACTTTTTGAAATTGGAATTTGGGTTCTGAATTGCATGATTTTTAATTTAAACACGAATTTCACCAATTTTTGCCAATAAAAAAACCAAATACGAAAAGTATTTGGTTTTTATAATAAAGTGTATAATCTTTAATTAATAAGTATACTCGTTTATTTCATTAATTGTTGTTCCATCATTTTTATAGTTGGTAATTTTTGATGGATAATCATTTGCATCATATACAATTTCTCTTTTGTAAACATTTGCTGTACCTCCATCTTCATAAGATGCAGTATATTTTATAACATTATTTATAGAACTAACTGATCCTTCTCCTTCACTATGACCTATTAATAAATTAAATCCTAAGATATTTTTAAATGGATTATTTTTATTGTCATATTCATATACAGCTGTAAATACACTGCCTGTTTCTGAATCTGTTTCAACACTTTTTACTAAATTTCCGTTTGCAAAAGTCAATACCTCAACAGTACTGTTTTTTGTTTCAACTCCTGTTTTAGTATTTATCCTGTAATGCTCTTTTTTTATTGTTCCATCTGCGTTATGTATGTATACATATCTGCTTTGATATTCTCCATTAGGAAATTCTGCCGAAAATCCTTCTGCAAACGTAGACTCAGTTAATTTTCCGTTTGTATATTTATAACCTACAATATCGCTGATAATATCTTTACCGCTTTCAGTATCATAGTTAATCTCTTTAACAATTTGACTGCCTTCATAAGTATAATCAGTTCTTCCAGCCTCATCTTTTACACTTACAACCTTATTACCATCGTAAGTACTTACATATGAAGAGTTGTCTGAAGGATATTGTATATTAGAATATTTAATCGTTCTTGGTAAAACAACATTACTATCCTGATTATCATCGCTTGAACAAGACGTTAAAACTAATGCTAAAGCACTGAAAAGGCATAAAATTTTTTTCATTTTGACTTTGTTAAATTTATTACTGCAGCAAACATAACACAACCAAAAATCAAAACCTTACGGGATTCCACATTAAGATAAACAACACTACTCTAACACTTCTTAACACACTAATACTTATCAAAATATATACTTAATTATATTTGATAAGAAATCAAACCCAAAAAAAACATTGATAGCTGCATCTGTAAAAAAAATACATTTTTAATAACAAAAATGAACTTCAGAAACTAAAACAATTGCTTACTTTTGCATCTTCCATTTTTTTAAATACTCTATGAAATTATTATATTCTTATATAATCAAACATAAACTTTTGCTGTTTTTTGCTTTGATTATGGCCTCGATAAACATTTGTTTCAGTTTATCAGATTCTATTATTACCGGTAAATTAATGCAGGACTGCGGGGTTGGTCTGCATAAATACGACGGAAATGCTGCCAGCTTTATTAAATCTTTATCTTTCTGGCTTGGGCTTTCACTTGGTGCGGCCATGATTTCCAGAATTACCAAAAACTTTCAGGATTACTTTACCAATGTCGTGATTCAGAGAACCGGCGCTCAAATGTATACTGACGGAATTAAAAAATCTTTAGATCTTCCTTATGCTGAATTTGAAGATCAGCGAAGCGGTGAAACTTTGAGCAAATTAACCAAAGTACGTTCTGATTCAGAAAAATTGATTACGCTTTCTATTTCGCTTATTTTTCAAACCATTATCGGATTTATATTTGTGATTCTCTATGTTGCCCGCATTGATTACAGAATCTCGATTATCTTTTTAATTACTGCACCAATTATTGCTTTGGTAAGCTCTTATCTGGGTAAAAAGATTAAAATTGTTTCGAAAAAAATCGTGAACCAAACCAATGCTTTGGCGGGTTCTACAACGGAGAGTTTACGAAACATCGAATTGGTAAAAAGTCTTGGTTTGACTTATCAGGAAGAGAAACGTTTAAATCTAAACACTTTTAAAATCCTGCAGTTAGAATTAGAAAAAATCAGATTTATTCGAAGCTTGAGTTTTATTCAGGGAACAACGGTTCACTTTTTAAGAACCTGTGTGGTTTTTACTTTGTACTATTTCTTATTTGGAGGAAAAATTATTGTGGGTGATTTGCTTACGATGGTTTTCTTTACATTTTTCATTTTTGGTCCGCTTCAGGAACTTGGAAATTTCATTATAGCATTGAATGAAACCAAAGTATCTATGGAGAATTTCAAAACTTTATTAAGTGCTCCAAAAGAATTTCGTCCGCAGAATCCAAAACACGTTGGGGCAATTCAGTCATTGTTATTTTCAAATGTGAGTTTTCAGCATAAAACTGCCAAATTTAAAGCTGTAGAAAATATCAATTTCGAAATCAAACAAGGACAGACTGTTGCCTTTGTTGGTCCGTCTGGTTCTGGAAAAACAACTTTAGTAAAACTATTAGTTGGTTTATACACTCCAGCCGAAGGTCAGGTGCTATACAATGATATTGATTCAACAGATATTGATTTACTTGATTTGAGAAAACAACTTGGATTTGTAACTCAGGATGCGCAATTGTTTTCAGGAACTATTCGCGAAAACTTATTGTTTGTAAAACCAAATGCAACCGACGAGGATTTATACGACGCTTTAAAACGAGCAAGCTGCGATAAACTTTTAAGACGTGCCGAAGATGGTTTAAATACTACAATTGGTGAAGGCGGAATCAAAGTTTCGGGTGGAGAAAAACAGCGTTTATCTATCGCCAGAGCTATTCTTAGAAATCCGAATTTATTGATTTTTGATGAAGCAACTTCTGCTTTGGATTCAATTACCGAAGAAGAAATCAACGATACGATTCGAAATATCTCAGACAAAAACCGAATCACGGTTTTAATCGCTCACCGTTTATCAACCGTTATGCATGCTGATAGAATTTTTGTTCTGGAACAAGGTAAAATCATCGAGCAAGGTAAACACGAAGATTTAATTGTTGAAAAAGGATTGTATTACGCTATGTGGCGCCAGCAAATTGGCGAGCGTAAATAGTTCTTTCAAAGGTTCTGGGACTAAGTTTTTTAAATAGCGTCCAGCTTTAGCTGGATGGATAATAAATTAAAGTTGAAAGGCTTTAGCCAAACATTATGGTTTGACTAAAGCCTTTTTGATTATTCCCATTTCGTCATCCAGCTAAAGCTGGACGCTATTGAATCCATATTAAATGCAAAACCCGACAGGTTTTAAAAACCTGTCGGGTTTGTTGTGAATTATAAAACTTAGTCCCTTAGTATCTTAGAACCTTAGCCGCTTTAACTATTTAACGAAATCCACAGCTTTGGCAAGCGCCTCTGCAATTCCATCAACATTTTTACCTCCTGCTGTAGCGAAGAAAGGCTGTCCTCCTCCTCCGCCTTGGATGTATTTACCTAATTCGTGAACTACCTGCCCAGCGTTTAAGTTTTTGGCTGCTACAATTTCTTTAGAAATATAACAAGTTAACATTGGTTTTCCTTCGTGTGCCGTTGCGAAAACTACAAATAAGTTGTTATAAGAACCACCTAATTCGTAAGCTAAATCTTTTGCCCCCTCTGGGTTTAAATCAACTTGCTTTGCTAAAAACTGAACGCCATTGATTTCTTGTAATTCTTTAGCTAAATCAGCTTTCATATTTTTAGCTTTATCTTTTAATAAAGCTTCTAATTGTTTTTTCAACTGTGCATTTTCGTCTTGTAATGCCAAGATCGATTTCACCGGATCCTGAGCATTTTTAAGTGCTTCTTTAATTTCTGCTAAAGAAACAGCCTGAGACTCAAAATATTCTTTTGCTGCTTCACTTGTAATAGCTTCGATCCTTCTAATTCCTGCTGCAACAGCACCTTCTGAAACAATTTTAAAATGCCAGATATCAGATGTATTCGCAACGTGAGTTCCTCCACATAATTCGACAGAATCTCCGAATTTAATAGTACGAACTAAATCTCCATATTTCTCTCCAAATAATGCAATTGCGCCATCTTCTAATGCTTGCTCTTTCGGAATAGCCCTTTTTTCAATTAATGGCAAACTTTCACGAATCCTTGCATTTACGAAATTTTCTACTTCAACCAATTCTTCATCAGTTACTTTAGCGAAGTGAGAAAAGTCAAAACGCAATGAAGCATTTCTTACCATCGAACCTTTTTGCTCAATATGAGTTCCTAAAATCTTACGTAAAGCTTGGTGTAACAAGTGCGTAGCCGAGTGGTTTGACGAAGTTTTAGCTCTCTGGTTCGCATCAACAACAGCACTGAAAGTACCTGTAAGGTTTTCTGGTAACGATTTTGCTAAATGAATTGTTTGATTATTCTCTTTTTTAGTGTCAATAATATAAACAATATCTCCGTTTTGAGCTTCTAAATATCCTTTATCTCCAGTTTGTCCTCCGCTTTCTCCATAAAATGGGGTAGCATTGAAAACTAATTGGAAAATTTCACCATCTTTTGCACTTTCAACTCTACGATATTTTGTAATTTTTACTTGCTGAGATAATCTGTCATATCCAACAAATTCCTGAATATCATCTTCTACTAGCACATTCCAGTCACCAGCAGTTACTTTAGACGCCGCGCGAGATCTTTCTTTTTGCAATTGCAATTGTTTCTGGAATCCTTCTTCGTCTAATTTCAATCCTCTTTCAGAAAGAATCAAAGCTGTTAAATCAATCGGGAATCCGTAAGTATCATACAATTCAAATGCTTTTTTACCATCAACAGTATCTGTATTGTTATTTGAAATTACAGCATCTAGAAGAACTAATCCCTGATCTAATGTTTTAAGGAAAGAATTTTCCTCTTCGCGAATTACATTCGAACAAAGTGCTTTCTGCGTTCTGATTTCTGGGAAAGAATCTCCCATTTGCTCACTTAAAGTTTCAACCAATTTATAGATAAACGGTTCTTTTGTATTTAAGAAAGTAAATCCGTAACGAATTGCACGACGTAGAATTCTACGAATTACATATCCTGCACCCGTATTAGATGGCAACTGACCGTCAGCAATAGCAAAAGCTACCGCACGAACGTGGTCTGCCACTACACGAATAGCAATATTCATTTTATTTTGTTCTTCACTAATGCCTGTTACATCATTAGTTGTATATTTTGCACCTGTAATCGTTTCGATTTCTCTAATTAAAGGCATGAAAACATCAGTATCATAGTTTGATGTTTTTCCTTGTAAAGCCATACACAAACGCTCAAATCCCATTCCGGTATCTACGTGCTGTGCTGGAAGTTTTTCCAGAGAACCATCTGCTTTACGATTGAATTCCATGAATACGTTATTCCAAATTTCAACAACTTGCGGATGATCATTATTCACTAAACTTTTTCCTGAAACTAAAGCTTTTTCTTCTGCAGAACGTAAATCAACATGAATCTCAGAACAAGGTCCGCATGGTCCTTGATCTCCCATTTCCCAGAAATTATCTTTTTTATTTCCAAGAATAATTCTGTCCTCATCGATTAATGTCTTCCAGATATCCCAAGCTTCCTGGTCAAACGGAACGTTATCTTCTTTACTTCCTTCAAAAACAGAAACATAAAGATTCTCTTTTGGAATTTTGTACACCTCTGTCAATAGTTCCCAAGCCCAGTTGATCGCTTCTTTTTTAAAGTAATCTCCAAAAGACCAGTTTCCTAACATCTCGAACATCGTGTGGTGGTACGTGTCAATACCAACCTCTTCAAGATCGTTGTGTTTTCCTGAAACACGAAGACATTTTTGCGTATCGGCTATTCTTGGACTTTTTGGAGTTCCGTTTCCTAAGAAAAATTCCTTAAACTGGGCCATCCCCGAGTTATTGAACATTAGGGTTGGGTCGTCTTTAAGTACAATAGGAGCTGAAGGAACAATAGTATGACCTTTACTCTCAAAAAAATCTAAAAATTGTTTACGTACGTCTTGTGATTTCATATTTAAATTAGAAAATGTGTCTGTTTAAAATGTGTTGATTTGATAATGTGACAATTAGAAATTCTATCAAATTAATAATGCGTTAATTTTAAAATCGAAAATTAAAAACTTATGTTTTACAACAATAAATTGCCTATTTTGCGCATTATATAATTTATGTAATTCCCCCCAAATTATCAAATTATTTTGTTCTTGTAAAAAAGTCCCCGAATAACTGCAGCATTTAGCCATTTTGTTCGTCTAAGTTATTTTACAAGCTGCAAAAATAGCGTATTTTAAAATATGGCGAAAGTAAAATATTATTACGACTCAGAAAATCTGGCTTATACGAAAATAAAAACCAGAAAAAGAATAAAAATTGGTTACGCATTACTGTTTTTAGTGGCTTCGGCATTGTTTGGCTTTTTAGTTTTTGTACTTTTAATTAACACACCTTACTTTGAAACTCCAAAAGATCGGCTTCAGGCACGTGAAATTGAAAATTTAAAACTTCAATATTCGATTTTGAATAAAAAACTGGACGAAATCGACGCTGCTGCAGATGCCCTGGAAGAACGAGATAATAATATTTACCGGGTGTATTTTAATAAAGCAGAAATTCCCGATTCTATTAGAAAAGCGGGTTTTAGAAATCCTGAAAGATATAAAGCATTAGAAGGTTACAATAACTCGCAGCTGGTTTTGAATACCACAAAAAGAGTAGATAAACTTTCAAAAGAATTAGCAATTCAATCTAAATCATTAGATGAAATATTGAAATTAGCCGGAGCAAAAGAAAGTTTATTATTGGCAATTCCGGCAATTCAGCCTGTGCAGAATGAAAATTTAAAACGTGTTGCTTCTGGTTTTGGATACAGAATCGATCCTTTTACAAAAGTGAGAAAAATGCACAACGGAATGGATTTTACTGCCAACACAGGAGCTCCGGTTTATGCCACTGGAGACGGCGTTGTGGCAAGAGCAGATGACACTGCTTCAGGCTTTGGAAACCATGTTGTGATCAGGCACGGTTTTGGATATGAAAGTTTGTATGCGCATTTAAGCAAATACAACTGCAGACCCGGACAAAAAGTCAAAAGAGGTGACGTTATAGGTTATGTAGGAAGTACCGGAAGATCTGAAGGACCACATTGTCATTACGAAGTACACAAAGATGGAAAAGTCGTAAACCCGCTAAACTTCTATTACGGCAATATTTCGGCAGCAGAATACGTCGCAATTTCGCAAATGGCAAACCAGGAAAATCAGTCATTAGATTAATACTGCAAAAAGTATTATTTTTGAAATAAATTAGAAATAAAAAAACATGCATATTGAGCTTTCAAAAGATAAAAGATATTACAGCATTGGCGAAGTAGCCAAAGCCTTTAATGTCAATGCATCCTTGATACGATTTTGGGACAGCGAATTTGATATCCTGAAACCTAAAAAGAACGCCAAAGGCAACAGAATGTTTACTCCGGAGGATATAACCAATCTTCAATTGATTTATCATTTGGTAAAAGAAAGAGGTTTTACACTTGAAGGAGCTAAAACGCATTTAAAAGAAGGTCAGAAGAAAACGTTAGATAAATTCGAAATAATACGTAAATTAGAGTCCATAAAAACGCAATTAAACGACATCAAAAACGAATTGTAATTAAAAATAGAAATAAACTTAAATTAAACAAATATGAAAAAGTGGTTAATCCCTGTGGGAATTATTGTAGCATTTATCGCTATCATCGCATTTTGGTCGATTGGAATTAAAAATACTGCTTTACAACACAGTCAGGCTGTAAATAAAGAATGGGGTAACGTACAAACGGCTTACCAAAGACGTAATGACCTTATTGAAAATTTAGTAAACACAGTAAAAGGTGCTGCTGATTTTGAAAAATCAACTTTAACAGCGGTAATCGAAGCTCGTGCAAAAGCTACATCTGTAACAATTGATCCAAGCAATGTAACTCCAGAGCAATTAGCACAATTTAATCAGGCACAAAGCGGTGTAAGTTCATCATTATCTAGATTATTAGTTTCTGTTGAGCAATACCCAACTTTAAAAGCTAATGAAAACTTCCTAAAATTACAGGATGAACTGGCTAGTACAGAAAATCAGATTTTAACAGCTAGAACTCGTTTTAACGAAGCTGTACAAGTTTACAACGGATATGTTTTAAAAATTCCTAACAACTGGTTCTTGAGCGAGTATAAAGAAAAACCATACTTTGAAGCTTCTACAGGAGCAGACAAACCAGTTGAAGTAAAATTCTAATTTTTTTTAGACCATAATCTAAAATCTACAATCTTAACTCTAAAATATTTCCCATGTCAAAAGTAGAAGATTTCTTAACCAAAACAGAAGAGCAGGAAATTGTCGAAGCTATTCGTGTGGCTGAAAAAAATACTTCTGGCGAAATTAGGGTTCATATAGAAAAAACAACTTCTAAAGCTCATTTCGACAGAGCTTTAGAAGTTTTTCATGAATTACGAATGGATGAAACTAAATTGCAGAATGGCGTACTGCTCTATTTTGCAGTTGAAGATAAAAACTTCGTGATTTGCGGCGATAAAGGAATTAATGATCTTGTTGCTGATGACTTTTGGCATTGCACAAAAGACATTATGACAAATCATTTTAAAGCCGGCAATTTTAAACAAGGAATTGTAGACGGTATTTTGAATGCCGGCGAACAGCTTAAAAAATATTTCCCATCTCAGGAAGACGATATAAACGAATTATCTAACGAAATCTCAAAAGGATAAATAATGAAAAATTCCAAAAATAAAATCACAAATTCCAATAGAATTTTTCAGTTTAGTTTTTTGTTTATCGCGTTTTTTATCTGCAATACAATTTTTGCACAATTTGATATTCCCAAAAAACCAGATTTTCAAACTTCTGTTTACGATTATGCCAACGTTTTAAGTGCTTCTGAGAAAACACAATTAGAAGAAAAATTAATTCGTTACTCAGATTCAACCTCAACCCAAATTGTTGTTATTACCATCGAAAGCCTTAAAGGCGAAGATATTGGAATCCTGACACCAAAATGGGCGCAGGAATGGGGAATTGGACAGGCTAAAGAAGACAATGGTGTTTTAATTTTATTGGCTAAAGCCGAAAGAAGAATCTGGATTTCTCCTGGTTATGGTTTAGAAGATCGCTTGACAGCAGGAATTGGTGGCGAAATTACCCGAAATATTATTATCCCTGAATTTAAAGCAGGAAGTTATTACCGCGGACTTGATAAAGGTGCGGATGCACTTTTTGATGTTTTTAAAGGAAAATATAAAGGTGAACGCAAACAGTCTAAAGGAAACGATTTTCCAATACTGCCCTTTATTGTTATTGTTGTAATTGTTTTAATTTTACTTTCCAGAGGCAAAAGAGGCGGTGGAGGAAATTCTGGCAGCAATGGCGGAGGCCCAAGCCTCATGGATGTAATTCTTTTAAGCAGTCTTGGCAGAAGCAGCGGCGGTGGATTTGGAGGTTTTGGCGGCGGATCATCTGGCGGAGGCGGAGGCTTCGGCGGTGGATTTGGCGGAGGCGGATTCTCTGGAGGAGGTTCTGGAGGAAGCTGGTAGACAAAGAAAAAAGTTTTCAGTTAACAATAATTAATAATTTCATACTTTTACAAATTACAATTTAATATAGATGTTATCACATAAAGCAAAATACGCCCTTAAGGCCTTACTTTATTTAGCAGAACAAGACGAAAATCACATTTCCAGAACTGTGGAAATTGCTGATGGCGCTAATATTCCTAAAAAGTTTTTAGAACAGATTCTATTAGATCTAAAAAGAGGACGTTTTGTAAGCAGTAAGCAGGGAAAATTTGGCGGATACTATCTGATAAAATCCAAAAATGACATCACTCTGGCAGAAATTCACCGATTATTTGACGGTGCAATTGCACTTTTGCCATGTGCTTCTTTAAATTTTTACGAGCCTTGCTCTGATTGTAAAACCGAGTCTGAGTGCAGTCTGCGTCACGGTTTAATGCTTATTAGAGACAAAACTTTAAAGGCAATGGAAGGTATCACAATCGCCTCATTAGTAAAAAAATAAAAAAATATTTTCTAATTCCTAGTAAATCGATAGAATTAATATTTATATTTGCACAAAATATTTAACTAACCATTTACAAAATTTTTAACATGAAAGTACATTTTAGTTCATCAGGTGTCACAAAACTTTTGCAAAATAACCAAACAAAGCTTTCTGCTTCTGTAAAAAGAAATTCATCTATGATGTGTATATGTTGATTTAAAAAAATTTATTTTAAATTCTACTAATCACATATACTTAATATAAAAATGAAAACATCAATACAAAATATCTTTACAATATTATTCTTTTTAACCTTCTCTATCTCATTCGCTCAAAATATTGAAGGTGTAGTTACAACAAGTGAAAATGTTCCTTTAGAAGCTGTAAACGTAGTAATTAAAGGAACTACAAACAGTGCTGTTACTGATAACAGCGGTAAGTTTGTAATCGATTCTAAAGGAAGACTTCCTTTAACCCTTTTAATTCAGTATGTAGGTTATACAACTGCTGAAATCGAAATTACAGCAATCCCAGCAAATCCGCTGCAGGTTGCACTTAAAGAAGAAAACGAACTTATTGAAGTTGTCGTTTCTTCAAGAAGAAGAATCGAAAAAGTTCAGGATGTGCCAATCGCTATTTCTGTAATTACAGGAAAACAGGCAGAACAAACCGGAGCTTTTAACGTAAACCGTATTAAAGAATTAGTTCCATCGGTACAGCTTTACTCTTCAAACCCAAGAAATACTGGTATTAATATCCGAAGCTTAGGTTCTCCTTTTGGATTAACAAACGACGGAATTGATCCGGGTGTAGGTTTTTATGTTGATGGTGTTTACTATGCTCGTCCTGCTGCCACTACTTTAGATTTTATTGATGTAGAACAAATCGAGGTTTTACGCGGCCCTCAAGGTTCTTTATTTGGAAAAAATACAACTTCGGGAGCTTTCAATATTACTACCCGCAAACCAAGTTTTACTTCTGGTGCTGATTTTGAGGTTAGTTATGGAAATTATTCTTTCTTACAGGCTAAAGCTTCTGTTACAGGTGCTCTAGGTAAAAAAGTGGCAGGTAGATTATCATTTTCAGGTACTTCACGCGACGGTTTAGTTGACAATATTGCAACTGGAAGATCTACAAACACTTTAAATAATCAGGGAATTAGAGGACAATTACTTTGGACTCCAACTGTAAATACAAATGTTATTTTTGCTGCTGATATTACAACGCAGCGCCCAGATGGATATGCGCAGGTTGTTGCTGGTGTTGCTCCAACACAAAGAGCAGCTTACCGCCAGTTTGATGCCATTATTGCCGATTTAAATTATAAATTACCAAGTTTAAATGCTTTTGACCGTAAAATCGATCAGGATACACCTTGGCGTTCTAACCAGGATATGGGAGGTTTCTCTTTAAATGTTGATACAAAAATTGGAGGCGGAACTCTTACTTCTACTACAGCATGGCGTTTTTGGAACTGGGATCCGTCAAATGACCGAGATTTTACAGGATTACAAGTTTTGGCCAAATCTCAAAACCCTACAAGACAAACACAAATTACACAAGAGGTTCGTTACGCCGGGCAGATTACTTCTAAAATAAGCGGTGTTGCCGGAGTATTTTTTATTGACCAGACATCACAGACTGATGGAACTGAGGAATCTGGAAATGCACAATGGAGATTTTCTCAAAGCACAACAAGTAACTTATGGAAAACACCAGGACTTTTTGAAGGATACGGAATTAAAACTGATGCAAGAATCAGAGCGTCTAGTGCTGCTGTATTTGGACAAATTGACTGGGCAATTACAGATCGTTTACACATTTTACCTGGTTTAAGATATAATTTTGACAAAAAAGACGCGCATTACGCACGTACAACATACGGAGGTTTACAAACAACAGACCCACAATTATTAGCTTTGAAAAAACTGGTTTATTCTGATCAGGCTTTTGATTCAAGTACTGATAATACTGACTTTTCTGGAAACATTACGGTTACTTTTAAAGCTTCAGACAAAATCAATGCTTACGGAACTTTTGCAAAAAGCTACAAACCAGTTGGTGTAAACGTTGCCGGACTTCCAACCAATTCTGCAGGTCAGCCATTGCTTGATCTTGCGGTTATTAAACCTGAAAAAGTTTACCATTATGAAGTGGGAGTAAAAACTTCTCCTTTTAGAAACTCAATCTTCAATATTGCATTATTTAAAACCGATATTAAAGATTTCCAAACTAACGTTCAGGCAGCTGAATTGGGTGTAAACCGTGGTTATCTTGCCAATGCTGATAAAGTACGTGTACAAGGTGTTGAAGTAGATGGAAGTTTTGTTATAAGTCCAAACTTAACAATAAATGGTGCCGTAACTTACACTGATGGTACTTATGTGAAATTTACAAATGCACCGCTGCCGTTAGAAGAAACAGGAGCTCCAGTATCTTTCAAAGACGTTTCAGGAACTAATCTTCCGGGTGCTTCAAGATGGGCAGGATCATTAGGCGGTGAGCTTTCTGATAATGCAAGATTCTTTGGAAACGCAGGAAAAGTTTTCTTAGCTGTTGATTCTTATGCACGTTCTGAATTTTCATCAAGTCCTTCGGCTTCAAAATATTTAGTCGTTCAGGGTTATGCAATTTTTAATGCCCGCTTAGGTTTCCGCGCATCACAAGGTTTGTCTGTTCACTTCTGGGGTCGTAACCTTTTAAACAAAGATTACTACGAACAATTATTGCCAGCAGGTGGTAACGCAGGACAATATGCTGGTGTATTGGGAGATCAAAGAACTTACGGAATAACATTGAAATACAGTTTATAAACATATAAAATAAAAGCTAAAAACTAAATCAACGGGATATGTGTAAAGCATATCCCGTTTTTTTATTTTCTAAAATCCTAAATCAAACTCTCATTTGATTTAGGATTTTTTATTATAAAAGCTCCTGTCAGACAATATTTCCCTCCTCAAAAAATACCTTATTTTATTATTCTTTAAACTTTTAGGGGTATTTTAGGGAAATTCTACATAATAAATTTTCTCCTTTTACACCATTTACACAATTCTTTAAAAACCAATTTTCAAACATTAAAATGAGCAAAATGAACAAAGTAAAACAGTTTTTAACCTAAGTGCAACTCTTGTATTAACAACATGTTTTTTATTAACTGGATGCAAGAAAGGAAACACTGCTGATTCAGCAAGCGAAACTACACGTTTTATAAATGGTACTTATGCTATTTTGACGATGCAGAATCAAGGAGACTATAAGTTAGTTGGTGGTCAGGATAGCAGCATGAAAGAGTCTATAAAACAAATGTTACAGCAATGGTGGTCAATATCTGATTTAAATTCAGGAATGAAACAAGTTCAGGAACTTACATCTGAAAACGGAATGCACAGCAAAGAATTTATTGACCAAGTAAAAGAACTTGGTATTGATAAAATGAGTAAACAAGAGTTTGAAACTAAACTAGCTCTTATTACAGATCCTGAGCAAAAAATTCACTTACAATTATTATATGATGCTTATACTGATCTTGGCTATAATGCCATTTTAGGATGGGATCTTGGAAGAGCTAACTTCCTGTTGACCAGTTTTTATGTAGCTGGTTTTAATGATAAAAATACAGCTTTAGACAAAGCATTAGAAGTTTCAAAACGTATCCAAAAAACTTTTAAATCATGGGATGAATACAACAGAAGCTATATGTATAGCTATTTATACTGGAGTAAAGAAGACCCTAAAGACAGCTCATCAAAATACGTTGAACGCCAAGGATTTATTTCTAAATTGAAAGAAGACACAAAAAGTCCGTTTCAGGTAAAATGGGATACGAAATTAGAAAAAGACTGGAAATAATCTTGTAATACTTACAATCTAAAATGAGTAATACAATACATGGCGTAAGCCTTTCTGAATATGCTGCCGCAATTGGTGCATTAACGACTCAGGCAATTGATAATAACGCTATACTTAACGCTTTAAATATTACTTCTGAACAATGGACAGAGGTATGTACCAAATATCAATTTGCTGCCTTGCAAAATATGGGCACATATATGCAGTATTATAGTAATCCGGCGTTATGCCCTAAATTCAGCTATCTGGCTGGGGATGAAAAAATCGATACTAATTCTGAAGCGAATTCAGCCTTCAGCCAGTTAATGAATAATTTTTCAAGATTATTTGGCGGTGGTGATGACGATGACGATGATGACGATTTCGGAAACATTGAACCTGTACCTGATGACAAAAAAGAACTGCTTTCTATTGGTTCTATAATATTACACCAGCATCCTACAGATACATTTGAAATCAACGGTTATAAAAGTGATTTAAAAGACATGCTTGAAAATGCGTGGAATATTACAGATCATGAAGACGCAGTTGAAGTACTGGAATGACTGAAAGATGAAGGCCACAGAGAAAAAGAAGCAGAAATTGACGAAGATACTGAAGATGATATCAAAGAATATGAACAGGCACTGGCTCCTGCTTTAAAACTAAACATTGATGAAAACGGAAATCCAACTGACATTGATGCCTGGGATATTGAGCGTATAGGTTCTGTAGCAAGATATTGTTATGCTGCCGGATATATAGACCAGCAAACTTGTTTACAATATCTGGAAACTGCCAGTAAAATGGCAAAAGAAAGATATACTAACTGGTCTGAGTATGCTGCATCATTTATGACTGGCCGTGTATTTATGTACGGAGGCAGTCCTGTAGACTTTGCAACCGTTATATTAGGCATGCTGAGCAGCAATACGAGCATTTGGAATACTTATCCATTAAAGTAATCTTATATTACTTTTTACATGATTATTTTTTAGAGGGACTTATAGTCCCTCTTTTTCCAACAGCTATATAGTAGATTTTTTTACCGTAGTAAAAGATAAATAATTGCATAATTAAAAATACAATGAACAATAACAACATACAAGAAATCCTTTTACGAGAACATAATCGTGATAAAAAATTATCCTATTATGCTTTCGCTCTTTATGCAGTAATCGGCTTTATAGTTATAACGGTTTTATCACGTGTTTTTCTGTCGCGCTTTACTGGGAACGGAAATACAAGTACTCCTATTTATTACAAATTGATTATACCTTTAATTCTTATTGGCTTTGGTTTTTCAATATTTAAAAAAATAAAAGCGCTTAATAATCGTCGTTTATTGATAGAAAAGCTTTTTAATGATTTAAATGAAGGAAAAAAAACTACTTCAATAACACAATTTGTTGATTATAAGATAACATTACCGTTAGGTAGAATTAGAGTCAGACTGTATCCTATAAATTTCCTTTGTTTTTCAATACAAAATGAAGTCTACAATTTACCCGTACCTCCAGGTATTGAGCCCGATTTTAAGGTTTTATTAAGCGGTGTAAATATTGATCATGTTAATAATTTAAAAGAAAATCTTAATAGCGATAAGGTCATTGAAACTATCGAATCTGTTCCTTTAAAAACAATTCCTGAATTTAAGGAGTATGCTGATACTGAATTGGCTCCTGAACTGGAAAACCTTGAAAAAAGCCGAAAAAAAGGATTGAACCTTTATATCATTGGAATAATTTTTTGTGTTTTGGTTGTTGGTGGTTTTGCAGCTTTTAATTATATAACAGCAGCTAACATATCAAGTAATAGCAGTCCGAAAGAAGCCTCTTCTTATGCAAATTCATTGTTTACTAGTTATATCGTAGGATTTGGAGTTGTTTGTGCTCTAATTTATTTAGTATACATACCAATTATGAAAAAGAGATATAAGCAGATTGGAAATTCAGGAGAAAATTACACTTCGTTTAAAGAACAGATTTTCAAAAAAATGATTGCTTTTATTAACCCATCTTTTCAATATGTAGAGCATGGCTATATTGGAGCAAGAGAGTTACACGAACTTGCCATATTTAGAGATAAAAATTATGATGTTACAGGAAATGATCAAATACTGGGCAGTTATAACGGGGTTCCATTTCAATATTGTGACTTGTATATGAGCCATACTCCAACTTTTCGTTTACAAAACGAATCGCCTGAAGAAGTTTTTTCAGGACAATTTTTTATGGCTAAATTCAATAAAACATTTAGTACACAAATTGTAATTTCTCCAAAGGCCGGAATTTCAGAATATATTATTGGTAATTCTTTTTCTTCTAACATAGTGAAACCTTCTGGCAAGATAATACTGGAAGATCCTGAGTTTACAAAAATGTTTGATGTTTATGCTAATGATCAGGTAGAAGCGCGTTATGTTTTAACACCAGCCACTATGCAGAACATTAAAGATATTGCACATAAAGCAAAAGGAAATCTGTTCTTCTTTTTTATAAACAATAAAATAATTGCGGCAAACAATAATCGCATAAACAAATTTGAAACAGGAGTAACTACGAAGTTAAATCCTGAATTACTTGTTTCGTTTTATGAAGATTTATACAAACAGTTTTCAATTATTGATGATTTAAAACTGAATATCAATATTTGGAAACAACAAGCTAATTAAAAACATTTACATTATGACAGCAATAATTTTAGGCATCGTTGTAATTGCCATAATCATATTTATAATTTCTGTTTACAACTCACTAAATGAACGACGTAATCAAATTCAAAATGCATTCTCGTCTTTAGATGCTTTATTTATAAAACGAAGTGAGCTTATTCCAAATCTTGTAACAATTGTAAAACAATATACAAATTACGAAAAAGACGTATTAGAAAAATAACACAATTGCGTCAGTTAAAATCGAATACGATTGAATATAAAGCAGATAATGAAGCCAGTCAAATGATGAAACAAATTATGCTGCAAGTAGAAAATTATCCTGATTTAAGAGCAAATACTCAATTTTTGAATTTGCAATATACATGGACTGAATCTGAAGAACAAATAGCCGCCGGCCGACGCTATTTAAGTGCATCTATTACTGATTATAATAATGGGCTTAGTACTTTTCCCGGAAATGTAATTGGTTCAAAATTTGGATTCAAAAAGCGTGAATGGCAAATGGCATCAGAAGCACAGCGTCAAAATGTAAATGCAGAAGAATTATTTAATAAATAAGACATTCGAATAAAAAGAAACAGAAAACGAGATGTAAATTACTTTACATCTCGTTTTTGTATGTCCAAAATCACAAAAAGCCTTCAAATACAAATTTTATTCTACATTAAATTAATCCTTCTTGTATATATTCGCTGCTCGATTTATCAGCTTGATGAAGATTTTCAAATTACTATTTATTTTAGGGCTTATAAGTCCTTTTTTATCGGCGCAGAATATAAAGAAAACAGATCAGCAGACACTGACCTGGATTCGGTATTATAATATTCTTCCTTTAAGCGAAAAATGGGCTTTGCATTCTGAATTTGATAATCGCAGTTTTGTAAATCCAATTCATCAAAATCTATTTGTTATACGAGTACAAGGCCGATACCGAGCGACTCAAAATATCGATTTGGGCAGCGGTTTTGCATACTTTAACGTAAATACACAGGATCCAAATATTGATCCTGACTTTTCGATTCCAGAATATCGCACACAACAGGATATTACTTTTATAAACGATATTGCAAAAATTACTTTTCATAATCGATTTCAGATCGAAGAACGTTTTACACAAAAAGCAACACGAACAGAATTACTTGACGATTTCTCCTTTGCATTCCGATTTCGTTATAGATTACAATCTACTTTTGATCTTTGGAAAAAAGAAAAACAGAGCCTAAAAGCAACAATTTCTGATGAAATTTTATTGAATTACGGAAAAGATAACAAACGAAATACATTTGATCAAAATCGTTTTTATGCTGCGCTTCGCTATCACATTAATCCTAATATTGGTTTAGAATTGGGTTATTTAAAAAGTTTTCAAAGACGCGCCAGCGGTCTAGATTTTTATGACCGTGATATCATCAGGTTTACTTTTTACCATAAAATTGATCGCAGATTTTAGATTTTAATAAAAAAACCTAAATCAAATTTACAATTTAATTTAGGTTTTTTATTCTGTCCCTTTGCCCCTTTGAACCTTTGTCCCTTTGAACCTAAAAGAAAACTTAATCTCTCGGTCTTCTCTTTCCTCCTTTTTCAGACCCTGTAAAGTTTCCTATTTTATAAGCCAGAGAAAACATTACATAACGTCTTAAAACCGTATTTTCTTCATCGCGGATTGAAGTTGCCGAAATGGTTCTTGTTGCGCTTAAATTTTGATTTAAAACATCATATACTTTTACTTTAGCATAAAGTGTTTTATTTAAAAATCCATACGACAAACTCGTATTCCATAAATAAAAATCTTTTTTAAAGTCGCCTGAAATATTTGAATTATAAGTATAACCAAAATCATTTCCGAAGATTAAATTTTCTGGCCAGTACGTTGTAGTTTGCAAATTGATTCTGTGTACAACATTTGAAGTAGCATCTCTCGAATAATTCTCGTATTTCGACTGGTTGTAGGATAAATTATAAGATGGTGCAATCGTCAGAACATCTCCATAATCGTATGATAAATATACTTTTGGCGTAATAGAAGTCGATTTTGCATTATACAAAACAGCATTTGTAAAACCTTTATCAAAAGTATAACCAGCATTTAATCCTAATCCGTAACGCAGTGTATGCGCGCCAGATTTTATAGACTGGTTCCAGTTTGCTCCAATAGAAGCATTGTAAACCCCCGAAATATTTACATACGTTGTCGTTCTTTTTCCGCTTTCATCATAAATTGAAGTCGAAACAATATCATTATCATAATAATCTCCTTTTACGTACAAGCTATAGCCGGAACGAGAACGAAAATCGTAATTTCTATAATTAAAATTAATACTGTTTTTTTCTACAGGATGCAAATCAGGATTTCCGATAATCGTATTCAATGGATTATTAAGATTTACAACCGGCATTAATTGTGCAGCTGATGGAAGAGTATTTGAATAATCGTATTTGAATGATAAATTTTTAGAACGGTCAAATTTATATCGCAGCACCGCTGTTGCAAATGGCAAAGCATATTTTTTACTTAAATCTGTCGCATTATTCAAATACAATGAGTGATTATCAAAATTTACAATCGATGTTCGGCTGTCAAGGTTAAGCGTAAATTTATTTTTTTGAAGCGTAACCCCAACTTTTGGCGTAACCGAATTTTGTATTGAACTTGTATAATTACTCAATGCTAAATTAAGATCGGTATATTCTTGTGTATCCGGATCAAAATTAAAAGTTCTTTCGTCGTTTGAAGTACTTTTCCAATCAAAATTAGATCCAAATCGTACTCGCAGCGAATCTGTTATCGGCTCAGTATATTCAATATCTGCCGAATAAGAATCACTGGTATTTTTCTTTTTTGTAGTTTGATTTCTTTCATCATTCGGCTGATTGTCCTGATAGAAAATAGTTTCTGAAAGATTTAAACCATCTGCTGTATTGTTAGTGTTGTTATTGGTAAAAACAAAACTAAAATTTCGGGATTTCTTTTCGAAAGATTTATTAAAATTGATTGTGTTTCCAAAATTGGTATTATCACCTTCAGAATAAGATTTTGAAGTACTTCTGTTCAGCTCGTTTCCATCTTCATCCTCAGAAAAACTAGACGAAGTCGAATTACTGTTGGTTCTGGATTGATTCAATTTTGGCGCTACAACCAATCGAATACTTGGACTGATTTTATACTCTAATTCAAAATTGACGTTATTTCCTGTACTTTCGTTTCTTGTTTTAGCTTCGGCCTCGGTTATAATATTTCCAGTTGGTAAAAAACTAAGCTGATTTGATTTACTGTCGTTGTTATTAATGGTATTTGAGAAATTGTAACTCCCCATAGCCAGCAGTTTTTCAGTCCAGTCATCAGAGTAATTAACTCCCACTAGATTTGACTGCGTAATTCCTTTTCCACTAGAACCGGAGCTTGTACTTCCTCCTCTTCCGCTGCTGTTTCTTCCGCCTCCCATATTATCAAAAACATCGTCCATTGAAAATCCGGTCGAATTGATATTGTTTGACGAAGCGAGTAAACTTATTTTTTGCTTGTTATTAAAATAATTCAGATTCACATTGGCTTCATAACGATCATCGGTACCATAACCGCCCATTATTTTTCCAAAATATCCTTTGTTTTTCTTTTCATCAATAGTAATATTAATACTCGAAAAATCTGAAGTTGATTCTTGTTTAGAAAGCTCTTCTTTTTTGGTTTTAAAATCAGAAACCTGAATTTTTTTAATAATATCAGCCGGCAGATTTTTAATGGCAATGGCCCCGTCTTTATCAAAAAACGTTTTTCCGTTTACCAAAACCTGATTCACTTCTCGTCCGTTCACCGTAATTTTTCCGTCATTATCGACATCAAATCCCGGCAGTTGTTTTAATAAAGTTTCAACATTAGAATCCGGACGGACTTTATAAGAAGCTGCGTTAAACTCTAACGTATCTTTTTTGATAGTAATAGGTGCTGCTTCCGTTTTTATAACAACGTCATTCAGCGTATTTACATTTTCTATCATGTAAAGTTTTCCGAAATCTTTGTTTTCAGTAAGCCCCTTGTATTCTTCGTAATAGGTTTGATATCCCATATAACTCACCTTTAAAAAAACAGGCTTTTCATATTTTTTGATATCCATTCTAAAAGCACCATTTTTATCTGTAGTGGCGTATTCGATAACGGTAGAATCTTTTATAGTAGTAAAATAAACAGTTGCCATTTCCAGAGGCAATTGCGTGTTAACGTCTAAAACGGTTCCTCTAAGTGTAACGTCGTTTTGTGCATTGGCAGTCAAAACAAAAAGGAATAAAAACGATAAAAATGAATAAATCTTGGTCATAAAATTGGGTTAGTTAGATTAGTTAGACTACAGAAAAAACAAAAGGTTTAAAATTTTATTTTTTAATTGTAGTTTTTACATTTATTCAAATAACGTGCCATTAAAATTATCATATAAAAAAAGTCCCCGTTTTTGGGGACTCTTTTTATTATTTCTCTCTGATATAAATATCGATTGGAACTCCTGCAAAATCCCAATTATCACGAATTTTATTTTCCAGATATCGCTTATATGGTTCTTTTACATATTGTGGCAAATTGGCAAAAAATACAAACTGAGGAGTCTGCGTTGGCAATTGCATGCAATATTTAATTTTCACATATTTTCCTTTCATTGCCGGCGGCGGATATGCTTCAATAACTTTCAGCATATATTCGTTGAATTTTGAAGTAGAAATTCTTTGCTTTCTGTTTTCAAAAACCTGAACCGTAGCTTCTAATGCTTTTAATAAACGTTGTTTCGTTAAAGCCGAAACGAATAAAATAGGCACATCTGTAAAAGGCATTAATTCCTTGCGGATTTTCTCTTCGTAATCACGGCTTGACATAGTGTCTTTTTCAACTAAATCCCATTTGTTAACCAAGATTACAACACCTTTACGGTTTTTCTCTGCAAGCCAGAAAATACTCTGGTCCTGACCTTCAAAACCACGTGTAGCATCGATTACTAATATACAAACATCTGCATGCTCAATTGCTCTTACAGAACGCATTACAGAATAAAATTCTAAATCTTCTTTTACTTTTGCTTTACGACGGATTCCCGCAGTATCAACCAAGTTGAATTCAAAACCAAAACGGTCAAATTTTGTATCGATCGCATCACGTGTTGTTCCGGCAATATCGGTTACTATATAACGATCCTGACCAATTAAGGCGTTAATAAAACTAGATTTTCCTGCATTTGGTCGTCCTACCACAGCAAAACGAGGTAATTCTTCTGCTGCCTCTGCTGGTTCTGGTTTTTCTGGAAATGCATCAATTAAAGCATCTAATAAATCTCCGGTTCCGCTTCCTGAGATACTGGCGAAAGTATAATAATCTCCTAAACCAAGATTATAAAATTCTACAGCATCTTTTTCGCGCATTGCGTTATCTACTTTGTTTACAGCCAATAAAACAGGTTTTGTTACTTTACGAAGTAACTTTGCAACTGTTTCATCCATTGGTGTAATACCTTCTTCAACATCAACCACAAAAATAATAACATCGGCTTCGTCGATAGCAAGTTCTACCTGTTTACGAATTTCACCTTCAAATACGTCATCAGATCCGCGAACGTATCCTCCCGTATCAATGACAGAAAACTCTTTTCCGTTCCACTCGCTTTTACCATAGTTTCTATCACGGGTAACCCCAGATACTGAATCTACAATAGCTTCTCTTCTTTGTATCAGCCTATTAAAAAGGGTCGATTTCCCTACATTAGGTCTTCCTACTATCGCAACAATGTTATTATTCATTTTTTTTTTATTTTAGTCCCGAGGCTTCGGGATTAGACTTTAGATTTCAGATTTTTAGCGGCCTAAAAATCGGATCACTAAAACTTTAAATGCCTTATTTAAATTTTTTGCAAAGGTAGTTAAAAAAGTGACTAAGTCACTATCCCGATAGCCATTGGGACTAAATACCTAAGTTTTTATCTTTTTTAGGAGCTATTCCTGCTATCCGTTTCAATCTTTTGTTCCGCTAAAGCTTCACAAAAGGATTTCCACTTCTATCAGGGCTAACGCACCTATTTTCAAAAAGAACTTTCATTTAACGATTAAACAAATCAACGATTAACCGATTAAACAAAAACTATTGATTATAACCAAATCGTTTCAGCATATTGGCGTTGCTTCTCCAGTTTTTGTTCACTTTTACGTAAAGTTCAATATGAATTTGTTTTCCAAAGAATTTCTCCAAATCGGCACGGGCATCTGTTCCTACTTTTTTCAAAGCTGCGCCTTTATGCCCAATAATGATTCCTTTTTGTGTATCGCGTTCTACCATAATTACAGAACGGATCCTGATAATAGTATCGGTTTCATGAAATTCTTCTGTTACTATTTCTACTGCGTATGGAATTTCTTTAGCGTAATTCAACAAGATTTTCTCACGAATCGTTTCGTTTACAAAGAAACGTTCTGGTTTGTCTGTTAACTGATCTTTAGGGTAATAAGCCGGAGATTCTGGCAGTAATTGAATAATTCTGTCAAAAACTTCCGGGACATTAAAATTCTGAAGTGCCGAAATTGGGAAAATTTCAGCGTTTGGCACTTTTTCTTTCCAAAAAGCAACCTGCTCTTCTAATTGTTCCTGATTTGAGTTGTCGATTTTGTTTAATAATAGTAAAACCGGGATTTTAGCATAAAAGATTTTTTTAAAGAAATCTTCATCTTTTAAATTCTGCTCCCCTATTTCGACCATGTAAACTAAAATATCAGCATCTTCAAAAGCCGACTTTACGAAGTTCATCATCGACTCCTGCATTTCATAAGCCGGTTTTATAATTCCGGGAGTATCTGAAAGTACTATTTGAAAATCTTCGCCATTTACGATTCCTAAGATTCTATGGCGTGTAGTTTGTGCTTTTGAAGTTATGATTGATAATCTTTCTCCAACAAAGGCGTTCATTAGTGTCGATTTTCCAACATTTGGATTTCCGATGATGTTTACAAAACCTGCTTTATGTGACATTTGCATATTATTTATTTTGCAAAGGTAGTCATATCAAGTTAATACAGAAAATAAAACATTTTTTAAAGTTTTCGTTGGATTTCACAAAAATCGGCGTATCTTTGCACCCGAAACATCGCGGGATAGAGCAGTAGGCAGCTCGTCGGGCTCATAACCCGAAGGTCACAGGTTCGAGTCCTGTTCCCGCTACTAAGAAAAAGCTTCAGAGAAATCTGGAGCTTTTTTTGTTATGTCTTGTACCAAAATAGATTTACACAAAAAAGTAAACCTATTTTAGAATAAGACTCAGAGATTGAAAAGTAAATAAACTTAACTTTTACATAGGCAAACCAATACCACCATTTTTGGTTTGTTCAAATAATTCTTTAAAATCAGGAATGTTGTAATAATTATTTTTTCTGAATTCCTCTTCATACTTTTTCTCATTTAATTTTGGAAAAAAGGTATAAACATCGCCTTGATCAATACTTTGAGTAAATTTTGTAGCATAATAACAATAGAGAGCAAATATTTTTGCTGTGTCACTAAAATTTGTATCATCTACTTTTGGAAGTTCTGTTTTTCCTCGTAGATAAAGAAGATAGCTTTCCTTACTTTTCTTGTCAGCTTTTGTCATAACTTCAAAAATCTCTTTATGGAAAATGAATTTGTTATCGCAGGTTTTGGTTAATAATAATTTGTCAAATTCATCGTCATTTAGGTTTTTGTCTAAAACCCATTTTAATAAATCTTCATCTTGAACATAACCAAAAACTTTTACAAGTGATTCTAAAAAATATTCATCATTAAATTTTAACCATACCAAACTTGCTTTGTTATCATTGAATAGATATTTATTGCGATTTGTAAGTATCTGAATATTTTTTTCTCTTGTTTGAGCTAAATATTCTAAATCATCTTTCCATTGAGAGGCTTTTGTTTTTACATTCTCTATCTTATCTTCAATAATGATGTCCTCTTTTTCAAATTTTGAAACATCAGGAAACAGTTTTAAATAATCGATTATTGTTGGAAGAGGGTAAAAGTTAGTAATGAATTTACCTTTTACGACATATAAGTATTGTGCATCATTAGTATAAGGGTAGTATTGCAAACTTTTATCGCATTTATTCTCAGCAAATGTCTCAATCTTTAAATATTCATTTGTGGAATGATCATCAATTATTCTTCCAAATACTTTTTTTATAATATCATTAAAATTCTTATTATCTATTATTTTATAGCCACTTGATTTCAAAATTGATTGCGCAACTATAACTAGAGCATCTAGATCATCTTTATTGTAATCTTGAAAACTACCATAGACTTCATCATTTCCAGAATCAACCTGCTTTATTAAAATTGATTTTATTTTATCGTTATTGTCATTATAAAACATGGTCTCGTTATTTATTTTGTTATCATTTTGAATATTTTCTTCATTTTTTTTAGCACAGCTATAAATAAAAACAAAAATCAATATTCCTATTTTTGCTAATTTCATTTTTTTATTTTTAATCATCTTTCTCCCCTTTAACAGTTTTAATTGAACTTAATCCTATTGCTTTATTAGCTTCGTCAGGATTTGAATACACATCTGATACCGTTAATTTTTCATTTGCTTTTATTTCATATCCCTTGGGTTTAAAAAAACCCATAAATTTTTTATATACGTCTCTTTTTTTCTTGGCGCTATAATGACTGTGGAAAACGTTTCCACTGCAGTCATACGATGAAACTTTAATCATATTATTTTGGTTTCCTCCCAAAACAGCATAATTATTTGTGCCATTTATTTTTCCATAAACAAAAGTTACATGTCCTGAACTTTCAACAATACCATTTTTATTACAATCAGAAAATACAGCTATTGCACCGTAAAACACTTCACATTTTTCAACTGTTTTATTATTAATAAATGATCTAGATCCTGGCGAATGAGGTGAAGGATAATTAGGATTACTATTCTCAAGACACCAGCATGCAAATGATGAACACCAGGCTTCTTTTTTACCCAGATAGCTAGCACCTTCTTTATGGTACATTGTTACTCTATCTTGTATTAAATTTTGTTTTTTGCCACCATAATTTTTAGCTTCATTAACAACTACTTCCATCCATGGTGCTCTATCATTAGTATTATCATTTCCTTCTTCAACATTCTCACAAACACCCGTAAATAAATATTTTGCTCCAGGATTATAATGTGCTTGTTTTAATTCTATAATAACATCCGCAACTGTGGTTTTTCCGTTTATAAATCCCCAGCGGTCTTCAAAACGTTGTCTTGTATATACCCATTTTTTTCTTTGTGTGTGTTCATCACCTTTCATAAATGAAGGATTTGAAGAATAGCCGTATTTGGTTACCCAAGGTTCTTTTCCAATATTTATTTTTCGCTGTTCAGCACTTGTCTGGCTTCCATCACCATCTGGCACAGAAATGCTTTCGTCAAAAAGAACATAATCTGGGTTATTTCCATTTCCTACTGCATTTGGTTTTAAAACATGCAAGTACAAGTCAACCATGTTTGATATTTCTTTCTTTGAAGCAAAGTAGTCATGAACATAATCCATTTGCTCTATGAAAGTCATCTTTTTTAAAGCGCTTCTTGTAGTACCTAAATTTCTTGCCGCCGTATCACTAAACTGTATTAAACCAGAATAACCAGCCCCATTGTCTGCATAAGGTTTAAAGACCTCTTTACTTGTTTCAAGATGCATAACTGCCATTAATTCACTTGCCTTATCTTTCTTTTTATCTTCGCCCCAAAGTTTTGCACATACATGAAGCACTTTTTTTCGTTCATCACAAGTGAGCATATTGCTCCAGTAAAAATTATTTTCTTTACAAGCACATGAACCTTTTTTCTTATTCCACACAGAATCCCCAACATCAACCATCATCAGACTATTAATAAACTCTTGCTGTGGGTTAAAAACAACAGTTGGTTTTACAACAACTTTCTGTTCCTGATAATCATCCGCTTTTCTATCAGTTTTTGAGATTCCTCTGGTTTCTTTTTTAGAAGGTCCTTTTTGTACTGCTGGAGATTTTTTTCCCGGTTCAGATGGTTTAGAAACCGGCACTTTTGCAAATATATCTTCTTTATAATCTGGATTAATTACATTGACATTTTCGGTAGGTTTCGAAACTTTTTTATAAAACTCAGCTGTTACATAATATTCATGAAATGCGCCTTCGTTTGATTCATTTGGTTCTGATTTTGCATTGGCAAGCCATACTTTGCCCGGATCGAAAGCAAATTCGACATCTGCTTTTCCATTTAAAACGTTGACTTCTTTACTCTCAATGCTGATATCGCTAAGGTCTTTTTTACCTCCGTCATCTTCCCATAAAGTAACGGTTATAGGGAATTTTTCCATATTAAGGCAGTGAACACGTGCAGTTATCTTTTCGCCATAACTAAATAATTTTGCAGGCTTTTTTTTGCTCCAGTCCAGAATTTCAACATGAAGAATTTTTCTTTCTTCAGTATTCTTTGTTTCTATATCAAGAATCGCTTTTTCGCCGTTTGCATCAACGAGCATCCTGATTCCTTTTCGTTTAAGGCTTATCTGAGTAAATGTGTAGTCTACAGTTGCTCCCGTTTTATTGTTTTTTGACATTTTTACCCATGATTTTCCCAATAATATCCAGACACTCCATTTAATATTTCCATCAGGTGTATTTTGAAATTGCGGTTCAGCTGTCTGTGAAGATGCTGAACTGCCAAAAAAATCATGAATAGAATAATATTCTTTTATTCCAATTACAGGGTTAGGATTCCCGTATATTTTTACTTTGCTCATAATGCTGTACTTTTTAATAACAATCAGAAAGCTGTTCTTCTGACTCATCCAGATTTAATAATGGGTTAATCTGCTGTAAAACATCACGATCTGCTTTCTGCATCTGTCCGCTTCCTACTTCGGCTGTCTGTCCGTGTTTAAAAATCTCAATACAGCCAGGTCCGCCTATATTACATGATGCTTTACTGTCTTCGGTTAAAATTTTACCCTGATTGCTCAGTGTAATTTTTTCATAGGGATTATCCCATTTTAGCGGCAATGCAACACAAGGAGAATTCCCTCCTGATGCTGGCTGCAAAGT